>Ga0114951_10000028_pt1 | contig 197965 bp, 157 predicted proteins | sample AM7aDNAmetaG_FD_88677 | JGI IMG/M metagenome (GOLD analysis project Ga0114951, IMG submission 88677) | Freshwater microbial communities from Finland to study Microbial Dark Matter (Phase II) - AM7a DNA metaG | ecosystem: Environmental > Aquatic > Freshwater > Lake | place: Finland: Lake... | reverse complement strand
CTGTTCCGATGCGACAGCTACGATGGCCGGGTTCTCATTTGGCGGAGGTGCATCTTCTGCTTCATGGTCAGCTTCACCCGATGGTGGATTTGTTGGTAACGTCTATACGCCTGGTCCGCTTGCAATTGCTGCCGGATCTGCGACTATGACTTATACAACAGATGATCCATCCGGTCCATGTGGTGCCGTAAGTGACTTTATGACACTTACAATTAATCCCAAAGCAACTGTTGAAGCCGGCCCTGACCAATCCATTTGCAAGAATGGTGGCAAGGCAACCATGGGAGGATTCTCGTTTGGTGGTGGTGCAACTTCCGGCAGCTGGTCTTCCGCAGGCGATGGTACCTGGTCAGGTAATGTATACACGCCAGGCACTACGGATATCAGCAATGGTTCTGTGGTTTTGACTTATACTACCAACGATCCTACTGGTCCCTGCGGTCCCGTGAGCGACTTTATGACGCTTACTATCAACACCTGCAACATCACCGGTACCCTGAAATACTTTAACAATTCTAAAACACCGTTGCTGAACAGGACCATCACCCTGAACAGCACGCCTGCCGTACCATCTGTAACAACAGGTGCTGGTGGGGCTTTCACGTTCTCAAATGTACCTTCAGGAACCTGGACGATCGATGTTGTCGACCCGACCCCACAAACACCTGCCGGTGGTATCAACTCAACCGATGCCGCAGCAGCGAATGCATGGGGAGCAACCGGTGGAAGCATCGAATATGTGAAATTCCTCGCCGGAGATGTAGCTGGAAACCTGTATGGCCCCGATGGCTTTATTGGCGGTACCGATGCATTGAGGATCCAGCTGTATTTCGTCTATGGGACACCATTTGACGCGCCAAGATGGGTTTATTGGGAACAGGGTGTGAACATCCTGAACAACTTCAATCCCATTCCGAAACCTGCTAATATCGATGTGGTTGTAGGCAGCGGAGCCAGTGTGTCCGGTTACCAGCTTTACGGGTTATGCGCCGGTGACTTCAACACCAGTTTCTCGACCCCGACCAAGAGTGCAAGTTCAACCCTCATGCTGACCCACGACGGCACAAAAATTGCCGGTGCCGGCAAAAATGTCGAACTGCCTCTCACCCTCATGCATGCTTCAACTGTGGGCGCTGTTTCCCTCATCCTGAACTTCCCGGCAGACCTGATGGAAGTGACAGGCGTAACCATGATGGAAAACACTGGTACCCTTGGCTGGGCAGTCAAAGGCAATGAACTGAGGATTGGCTGGAACACGCTGGAACCGTTGAATCTCAACGCCGGTGATGAATTGCTTGTCATCAGCCTGAAAACCTCCTCCACATTCAGCCAGGGAGATGCGATCCGCATCGAGCTTGCCGCCGACCAGTTGAATGAACTGGCCGATGGCAACATCACCGTGATCCCGGATGCGATTCTTGGTGTGAATACCCTCGAATTTTCGACCAACGGTGTTGTAGATCCTGTAATCAGTTCGGCACTGGCCCTTACAAGCCGCCCGAACCCGTTTGCAGGCAATACGACCATCGTCTACAACCTGCCGTCCGACGGCATTGCGACCCTCGCGGTCAATGATATGCTCGGCCGCACGGTAAGCGTGCTGGTGAACGAAGAGGAGATCAGTGGTAAACATTCAGTTAACCTGGATGGCATATTGCTGCAACCTGGCGTTTACTTTGCAACCCTTACGCTGAAAAACAACAGCGGAACCCTGGTAAGGACCATTAAGTTAGTCCGCAACAGGTAACTATGATTGAAAGAGGGGAGCCAACCCGCTCCCCTCTTTTTTTTAACTTTTTATACATTATCGGGTTTTTTAGAATAAGAGCTTCATTATCTGAGAGTAAAAACTGGAACATCATGAGAACCTTTGCATATTATCTTGTCATATTCTTTCTCCTTTTAGCGCCCGGCCTGCGATCTCAAACTGCACCGGTTACGACGGCCGGCAGCATCATCAATGCGACCACAGCACCCGGGGCAGTGGTGGTGCCAATCACGGTGAAAAACTTTGTCAGCATTGGTTCTTTCACGCTGACGTTGAGATACAAATCAACCCTTGTAACCTATATCAGTGCAGCCCCCCATTCCTCCTTCCCGGGCATGACAGTGGTGAATACGGTTACAGGCACCATTGGTAAAATCGTCATCACCTGGCCACAAACACCAGGCGGTGTCACCCTTCCTGACGAAACACACCTGCTGGACCTGACCTTCACTTACCTCTCGTCAACATCAGCCTTAGCATGGTCTTATACCAGCGGGAATGTTTGTCAATATCAGAAGTACTCCGGAGGATCCTATATCCTGTTAACTGATTCGCCAAAATCATCGTATTACATCAATGGCGGAATTTCTAACCGTAGTGCACCGGTTACCTTCGCGCCGGTCATCAACAATCCGGTTCCCGGCAACCTCTCCGTGCCAATCACTGTAAATAACTTCACCGCGATTGGCGCTATGACGCTGACCCTGGAATTTAACCAGGCTGTATTGAACTACCAGAATTGTACCCCAAACCCAAGTATGCTTGCGAACTTCGTGGCCGGCACGTCAATAGGCCCGAATGGTAAAATGCTCCTGACCATGTCCTGGTATGGCAACCTGAGCCTTGCAAATGGAAACACGGTGGCCACTATTAACTTTATTTATTCCAACACATCAGGGAGTTATTCAAGCCTGGACTGGTACGACACAGGCTCATCCTGTGAATACGCAGATGTATTGGCGAATCCACTGCTTGATACCCCTACAGCAGATTATTATAAAAACGGGGCAGTCTGCACCCAGTATGCCCCAAGAGTATGGCTGCCGCTTAAAACCAATGAAATTCCCTCTCATGAGATTTCACTGCCAATATTCGCAAATAATTTCACAAACGTACGATCATTTAACCTTTCCTTTGAATATGATGGTGCCGTAGTGACCTACGGCAGTTTTACCCCCGATGCTGCTTTCGGCAGCGCCCTGACTGTAACGGACAGTCCGTCGGGATCGAAAAGAAAAATTGTGATGACATGGACGGGTACTACTAACAAGACCCTCCCGGATGGAAGTTTACTCGGCACTGTTAATTTCACTTACGCTTCTGGAACCTCAGCGCTCGCTTGGATCACAAGCGATGCAACCTCCTGCAGGTTCAACGATGCCAATGGCAATGCCATGTTTGATGTACCCAAAGCCACCTATTACCAGGATGGTCTCGTCGGATCGCATGTGGCTCCCATAGCAGCTGCCGGGCAGGTGAGCGGGACACTTGGACAGCCGGTCACCATCCCTTTAAAAGTCTATAATTATGACAATATCGGCCAGTTCGCCTACGCCATCGATTACGACCCGGCAGTGCTGACCTGGCAAAGCGGATCGTTGGTCCCCGCGCTCGGGGGGACCTTCAGCGCTTCGGTATCCGGTGTCGGCAGGGTGATCATCAACTGGTCCGGAACGGCCGGTCCTTTAGCCGATGGCAGCACCCTGGTCAACCTTACCTTTACATATAACGGCGGGGCATCGCCGGTTGCATTTTTTGATGACGGCAATTCAAGCAGGTATGCGGAGAGTGTTGCCGGACCGTCTCTTTACGATATCCCCCGGTCATCTTACTACATCAATGGTTATGTGGGCCCCAATCCCCTCGCGGCCGATTTTACAGCCAGCGGCACTTACGGCACAATTGCCACAACCTTTGTCCTGACCGATGCGACCACCGGCAGCCCTACAGCATGGAACTGGTCCATCAGCCCATCAACTTATTATTTCACGAACGGCACAAGCGCCTCTTCGCAAAATCCGCAGATCCGTTTCACCGCCAACAACGCGTATTCCGTCGCCCTCATCTCAACACGGGGTACGAGCTCTTCCATTAAGATAAAAAAGGATTATATATTTGTCGGCTCCCGGGTTTTCCTGAACTGCCCCAATGATCAGACCGTTGCAGCCTGCCAGACCCAATCGGCGATCAACACAGCCTACGCTACCTGGCTTGCTTCAGCAACCTCCACCTGCTCATGCAACTGCGTGCTCACCAACAACAGCACCGGCCCTCCACCCGCATGCGGCGGATCATCGACCGTGACATGGACCCTCGCCAGCGATTGCGAGACCACGGTTACCTGCACGAAGACCTTTACCGTAACTGCCGCGCCGGCAGTGGTATTTACCTGTGCATCCGATAAAACAGAGGCTGCCTGCCAGTCGCAGGCTGCCATCGATGCGTCATTTGCAGCATGGCTCCTCACAACGACGGCAAGCGGCGGATGCAGCGGAAGTTTGACAACAGTTCCGGCTGCACCTGCAACTCCTTCGGCAAGCGGCGGATCAACGATCGTTACATGGAATTACACCAGTTTATGTGATGTTACACAAACATGCACCAGAACATACACTGTAGATGCTGCCCAGGCGATCGTATTTAACTGCGCAAGCGATAAAACGGAAGTCGCCTGTCAGTCGCAGGGCACCATCAACACATCGTTCGCAGCCTGGCTGCTGACAACAACCGCCAGTGGCGGATGCGGTGGTGTACTGACGACCGTGCCGGCAATACCTGTGGCACCCGCCGCATGTGGCGGGTCTACAACCGTGACGTGGAATTATACCACCAGCACGGCACCTTATACCACAACCTGCACCAGGACATTTATCGTTGACCCCGCCCCGGCCGTGGCATTCAACTGTGCAACCGCTAAAACCGAGGCTGCATGCCAGACACAGGACGCTATCAATACTTCATTCGCCGCATGGCTGCTCACTACAACGGCAAGCGGCGGCTGCAACGGGACCCTTACGACCGAGCCGTCCACACCGGTGGCTCCCGATGCATGCGGCGGGGCAACGACCGTTACATGGAATTATATTAGTTCCTGTGATGTTTTAAAGACCTGCACAAGGACATTTACTGTTGACCCGGCACCAGCGGTTGTATTCAACTGCCCGGTTGATAAAACAGAGGCTGCATGCCAGACCCAGGGGGCCATCGATGCATCATTCACGTCATGGCTTGCCACGGCAAGCGCATCCGGAGGGTGCAACGGGTCATACACGAGAACGCCGGCATTTCCAACCGCTCCCCCGGCCTGCGGCGGATTTACGGACGTGACCTGGACCTATACCAGTTCATGCGATGAGCCAAAGACCTGTACCAAAAGATTCACGGTCAATGCTGCACCAGCCGTCACCTTCACCTGCGGCAATGAAAAAACAGAATCTGCATGCCAGTCACAATCTGTCATCGATGCTTCATTTAATGCGTGGCTCTTGACAACAACGGCAAGCGGAGGATGCAACGGGGTTATGAGCACAATTCCAGTCACTCCTGTGGCCCCCAACGCTTGCGGCGGGCCAACCACGGTGACCTGGAATTATGCCAGTTCCTGCGAGGTCACGAAGACATGCACCAAGACCTTTACCGTTCTCCCGGCTCCGGCGGTCATCTTCAACTGTCCGACTGACAAGACCGAAGCTGCATGCCAGCCGCAGGAAACAATCAATGCTTCATTTACAGCCTGGCTCGGAACTGCAGACGCATCGGGCGGATGCAACGGGTCATACACGAGAACGCCGGCATTTCCTACCGCTCCCCCGGCCTGCGGCGGATTTACGGACGTGACCTGGACCTATACCAGTTCATGCGATGAGCCAAAGACCTGTACCAAAAAATTCTCTGTCAATGCCGCACCGGCCGTCACCTTCACCTGCGGCAATGAAAAAACAGAAACTGCATGCCAGTCACAATCTGTCATCGATGCTTCATTTAGTGCGTGGCTCCTGACAACAACGGCAAGCGGAGGATGCAACGGGGTTATGAGCACAATTCCAGTCACCCCTGTGGCCCCCAACGCTTGCGGCGGGTCAACCACGGTGACCTGGAATTATATCAGTTTCTGCGAGGTCACGAAGACATGCACAAAGACCTTTACCGTCCTCCCTGCTCCGGCGGTCATCTTCAACTGTCCGGATGACAAGACCGAAGCTGCATGCCAGCCGCAGGAAGCAATAGATGATTCATTTACAGCATGGCTCGCAACTGCCAGCGCATCGGGTGGATGCAACGGGTTATACACGAGAACGCCGGCATTTCCAACCGCTCCCCCGGCTTGCGGCGGATTTACGGATGTGACCTGGACCTATACCAGTTCATGCGATGAGCCAAAGACCTGTACCAAAAGATTCACGGTCAATGCCGCACCGGCCGTCACCTTCACCTGCGCAGCCGACAAAACAGAACCAGCGTGCCAGTCGCAGACAGACATCGATGCATCCTTCGCAGATTGGCTCACATCCATTAGCGTATCAGGCGGTTGCAACGGGACCGGCACACGAACACCCGATTTCCCGGTGGCGCCCCTGGCTTGTGGTGGTTTTACTGAGGTCACCTGGACCTATACCAGTTCCTGCGAGGTGTCGAAGACCTGCACCCGGAGGTTCACCGTAACAGCATCACCGGCGGTTCTTACTTGCCCTACAGATTACATCATGTCCACAGGACAGTCCCAGGCGGTTGTGGATGCCGCATATGCCGGCTGGCTCGGTTCCGTTACCGCTTCGGGTGGCTGCAATGCGACCCTTACCAACGATGGTTCGGGGGCGCCCCCTGCTGGTGGCGGATCCGTGACTGTGACCTGGAGCCATACCAGCAGCTGTGCACCATTAACGACGTCATGCAGTGCAACTTTCATGGTAGCCGAAACAAACAGCATCAGCGGAACCCTCACCTACAACAACCTTGACAAGACCCCGATGAATGATGTGACGATCCGGATTCAGAAGTTTACATCTCCAAAGGTGGATAAAATATACACCACCCATGCCGATGGTAGCTATGCTTTCGGAAACCTCTGTGCAGGAACCTATGCCATTTCACCCGAAATCACCCTGCCAACCGATGAAATAAATTCAACCGATGCTGCCCTCGTAAATGTCTGGAGCACCACAACTGGCATTACAGAATTCGTGACATTCCTGGCGGGAGATGTGGCAGGATACGATTCCTTTATTAATTCCACTGATGCATTGCGCATCCAGCGGCATTTCGTATTTGGTAATCCATTTGACAAAGATCCATGGTCAACCTGGAAGAAAGGAATCACGATAAACAGCAATTGGGATCCTGCCATCAAACCAACCGATTTCGATGTCACCATCAGCGGTGCCGATGTAATGAATTATGATCTTTACACCCAATGTACGGGCGACTTCAACTCCAGCTATACCCCTGGGGTAAAAAGCACAAACTCGGAAATCAGCCTTATCGTCAGACAAACCAGGCTGGCAGGTCCAGCGGAAAATCTCGAATTGCCAGTCAGCATGATAAATGCTTCAACGGTGGGTGCAGTTTCCCTCATCCTGAATTTCCCCTCAGATCTGATGGAGATTTCAGGTGTGACTATGAAAGAGAACGATGGTCAACTTGACTGGTCAGTCAGGGATAATGAACTGAGAATTGGCTGGTATTCAATGCATCCGATGGCATTTGAATCCAATGAAGATTTGCTGGTCATTCATTTGAAGACATCTGATACATTCAGCCAGGGCGACCTGATCCGGATCCAGCTGGCCGCAAGTCGGTTGAATGAGCTTGCTGATGGCAACTTCAAGGTGATCCCGGATGCCGAATTGGGTATTGACCTCCTCGGATTTTCAACGAACGGGATTGGATATCCTCCATTGGGAAATCCCCTAACAGTGACAACCAGTCCGAACCCCTTTGCAAATTATACGATCATCAGTTATACCCTGCCAGCCGCTGGCAAGGTGACCCTCCAGGCTAAAGACTTGCTTGGCCGGACAGTAACCTGGCTTGTAAACGAATTTGAAAGCAGTGGCAAACATTCAGTTACGCTGGATGCCCTGTCCCTGCAGCCGGGTGTTTACTTTGCAACGATCAAACTGGTTTACGGAGGTGGAGAGATGTTTAAGACCATTAAATTGGTACGGAACAGGTGACCTCTCCCCGGCCCTCCCCTTGAAGGGGAGGGAGACGTTCGGGGAAAAAAACACTTGTTGTTTCATAGTTGTCAAAATCAAAATAATGTTCAATAAATACTTAATATTTCAATTCTGGAACCACCTCCACCTCCCCTCCAAGGGGAGGGCCGGGGAGAGGTCACTCCAATTTCTACTTCTTATTCTCTGTTGTATAACAGAAAGTGTATTTGCTGAAACCGCCCCGGTCACAACGGCTGGTATTGTTACGAATGCAACAACAGCACCCGGGGCTGTCGTCGTACCGGTAACTGTTAAAAATTTTGTCAGCATTGGTTCATTTACCCTTACCTTAAGATACCAGGCCAACCTGGTGTCCTACGTCAGCGCCGCGCCCCATCTTTCGTTTCCCGGGATGACGATAGCAAATTCCGTCAACGGCACCGTGGGCAGGATCATTATCACCTGGCCCCAGACTCCTGGCGGGATCACGCTCCCTGATGAAACCCATCTGCTGGATCTGACTTTCAATTATATTTCCGGGACATCCGTTTTAAGCTGGCTTTATTCCAGCGGCAATGTCTGCCAGTATAAAAAGTACGCTAATGGTTCCTATGTTATATTAAATGACACTCCAAAATCAACGTATTACATTAAAGGCGGAATTTCAGACCATGGTGCACCCATCACTTCTGCGCCTGTCATCAGCAATCCTGTCCCCGGCCATATTGCCGTGCCTGTCAACGTAACCAATTTTACCGCCATCGGGGCCATGTCCCTGACACTGGAATTCAACCAGGCCGTATTGAGTTACCAGGGTTGTACCCCAAACCCGGGCCTGTCGGGAAATTTCAATGCCGGCACGCAAATGGGTCCGAATGGAAAAATGATCTTTACTGTTTCCTGGTTTGGCATTGCCACCCTGCCCGCGGGCAGTGCAGTTGTGACCATTGATTATGTTTATTCCAACACCAGTGGCAGTTATTCAGGCCTGGAATGGCTCGAAACCGGCTCATCATGCGAATACGCCGATTCGCAGGCGAACCCCCTGCTGGATGCACCCACAGCGGATTTTTATAAGAACGGGGCTGTTTATGCCCAGGAAGCTCCAAAGGCATGGTTGCCGTTCATTGCCCATGCAGTTCCTTCAGGTTCACTGGTATTGCCAATACTGGTCAGCAACTTCACCAATGTAAGGTCTTTCACCCTTTCCTTTGAATATGATGCCGCCGTGATGAGCTACCACGGATTTACACCTGATCCTGCCTTCGGAAGTGCATTGACTGTAACAGACAGCCCCTCTGGATTGAAAAGAAAAATTGTGCTGTCATGGTCAGGAATTGCCAGTTTGACCCTCCCTGATGGCAGTTTGACCGCCATGCTGAATTTCACCTATGTGTCGGGAACCTCCACCCTATCCTGGATCACCACCGATGCCACCTCGTGCAGGTTCAATGATGCCGGCGGCAACGAATGTTATGATATGCCCAAACCGATGCATTACCAGGACGGCCTGGCTGCATCGCATACCGCACCACAAACGGCAGCTGCCAATGTGACGGCGACGGTCGGCCAGCAGGTGACAGTTCCCCTGAAAGTATTTAATTTTTCGAATATCGGCCTGTTTTCCTTCACCCTGGATTATGATCCTGCCGTCTTAACCTATGAAAGCGCAACACTGGTCCCGGCGATCGGGGGAACATTCACTCCATCCGCCGCTGGAACAGGACGGATCGCGCTGGCGTGGTCAGGTTCCGCGGCATCCCTTACCGATGGCAGCAACCTGGTCGATGTTATCTTTACCTACCATGGCGGGGCATCCCCGCTGGCCTGGTTTGGCGATGGCAATTCCTGCCGATATGCTGAAAGTGTTTCCGGGCCATCCCTTTATGATCTTCCAAAGCCATCTTATTACATCAACGGGTATGTCGGCCCCGATCCGATAGCAGCCGATTTCACAGCCAGCGCCATCAGCGGAGACCTCAGCACGACCTTTTTCCTGGAGGATCAAACCACCGGCGGGCCAACTGCCTGGATATGGAGCATCATTCCTTCAACATATTATTTTGTCAACGGCACTACTGCCACTTCTCAAAACCCACAGGTCCGTTTTTCATCCGATGGTGTGTATACGGTCAAACTGGTTGCGGCAAGAGGAACGAGTTCCGCTATCATGATAAAAACCGGTTATCTGTCAGTAGGCACCCCGGGGTTATGGACCGGTTTAATCTCCACTGACTGGTTCATTGGTGCCAACTGGCAGAATTTCATGGTTCCACCCTCTTATGCCTACGTGGTAATACCATCGTCAGCGTCCAACTGGCCGCACTTGAATTCAGGACTGACCATCGGAACACTTTGTAAAAGCGTTACCATGGAAGGAGCATCCAAATTGTTTGTTGACGGGGACCTTACCATAAATGCCGGCGCCTTTCTCTCATTCTCCGAATCCGGCAGCCTTTACCTGGGAGGCAACTGGTTGAATTTGGGCCTTTTCAGCTGCGGAGCCGGAACTGTCGAATTTACAGGGCCGAACCACGCATCCATCCTGGGGGGAGTAACTCCTGAGACATTCTGGAAAGTCGTCTTTGCGAAAACCAATGCAACCGTTTTAATACAAGGGAATATATATATCATCGGCACAGAAAATTAACAATTAACAGATCAAACATTCAACCGACAACCTCCAAAACCATGATGAACATTATAACAATCCTATCAATTATTCTAATTGTGCCGGTTTATTCGCTGTGTCAAAACCATGGGTCCGAAAATCTCTATGGAACGATCATCATCGAGAAAAAACCAGTGGATTTTACTTTTTTACATGCGCCTGACGGAACAACAGAAATATCCTGTTTTAACCATTTACCATCCGGGAATGAATATACATCAACCGCAGGTAAAGAAATTATTTCTCTTCATGACGTAAAAAAAATAGAGATCACCCGCCTGAATAAGGAAGAATTGCAATTCGTTCATGATTCATTGTCTGGTTGCACCTTGTATAAGGCAACCATTACCTTCAATGATAAAGACGGGAAAAAGGAACGGTCAGTTTATCTGGCTTTTAAATATTTTATATGGGGAAACACCGGTTCCGGTGAATTTCAGGAGCCTCGAGAAGCTGAATTAAGATATGTGGATGCCGTCTGCATAAATACAGAAGTCAAGTAATGTTGAGGATTGCTAAATATTATCACTCTCCGATGTCGTATAGATTCATATTACTCATTTTGAACCTGATTTGGATTTCCGCACCTGCCCAATCTCCCTTCCAGAATGTTGATGTATGGAATCTCAGTTACATCAACGAACCAACAATTTGCATCAACCCCAGGAATGTGAACCAGATGGTTGGTGGAGCCAACAATAACCGGTTCTTCAACTCCAATGATGGCGGGTTGACCTGGAATGCAGGTACGCTGTCAAGTCCCTGGGGTGTATGGGGCGATCCGGTGGTCATCGTTGATACCAGCAATAACTTTTATTTTTTCCACCTTTCCTATCCTTCCTCCCCGGGATGGTGGATTGACCGGATGATATGCCAGAAATCTACGGATGGCGGGCAAACCTGGTCAGCCGGCACCTATTTCGGCTGGAACGCAAACCCGAAAAGACAGGATAAAGAGTGGGCTGTCGTTAACAGGGCAAACAATAATATCTATGTTACCTGGACCCAATTCGACGACTATGGCACCTCCAACCCGATGGACAGTTCGATCATCCTCTTCACTAAATCAACCGACCATGGAGTGACATGGTGTACACCAAAACGAATCAGCAGAAGGGCCGGTGATTGCGTTGACAGCGGCAACACCAATGAGGGAGCCGTTCCTGCGGCCGGGCCAAACAATCAGATCTATGTTTCATGGGCCGGGCCGCTCGGCTTGATGTTCAACCGTTCCTTTGATGAGGGCGAAACCTGGTTGAATTCCAACATTTTCGTTTCCGACATTCCCGGCGGATGGGATTATGCCATCCCGGGAATCAACAGGGCGAATGGCCTGCCGGTAACCTGTTGCGACCTGAGCACCAGCCCTTACCATGGAAATGTGTATATCAACTGGAGCGACCAGCGGAACGGTGCAACAGATACTGATGTATGGTTCACCAGATCAACAGACCAGGGGAGCACCTGGCAAACAAGGATCCGGGTGAACGATGATCCGCCAGGGAAACAACAGTTTTTCACCTGGATGACCGTGGACCAGGTAACCGGATATATTTATATTGTCTTTTACGACCGCAGAAATTACAGCGATACCCAAACGGATGTTTATATGGCAGTTTCCACAGATGGCGGGACAACATTTGAAAACATGAGGATAAGCCAGGCCCCGTTTATCCCCAATAACTGCCCAACCGGGTCTAATTTTTTTGGCGACTACACCAATATTTCGGCACACAATAATATCGTCAGGCCTGTCTGGGCGACCTGCGACAACTCAACGCAAAGTATAAAAATTGCCATTATTAACAACCTTTACCAGATCCCCGCAACACCAATGGTGAATGTGGCCAATAACTGCGGATCTTCGACGCTGACAGCAGCCGGTTACACAGGAACTTTGTTATGGAATACAGGTGCAACCACAGCAGCCATTACAGTATCTGAAGCAGGATTGTATACGGTTACCCAGACTGTGAACGGGTTCACCAGCCCGGCCGGTTCCGGCACCGCAGCTCCCAAAACCTTACCGGTTGCAACTGCCTCAAACAACTCGCCGGTCATCATGGGGTCAACGCTGTCATTGAGCAGTTTGCCAAACGGCATGAGCAGCTATGCCTGGAGCGGGCCAAACAACTTTACCTCCTCGCTGCAAAACCCGGTTATTTCAAATGCAAATGCAAGTGCTGCTGGCTCGTATACAGTGACTGTTACAAATTCAAATTCATGTGCCTCATCCTCGTCATCGTTGGTAATTGTCAGTTTGACAGGAGCTCCCTATTATACCATCAGCGGAACCCTGAAATACAATAACCAGGGAAGTACCCCGCTGAACCTTGTCACGCTGGGATTAAAGGAGACCGGTGCGACAAGTACGACAAACAGCAGCGGCCAATACTCGTTCCCGTTCCTCAGCGCGGGAAGTTATAACATTGCAGTAACCGCGATCAGCAAGCCGGTGGGCGATATCAACTCGACAGACGCCGTACAGGCAAATTATTGGAGCGCCAACCCCACATCTGTTGAACATGTCAGGTTCCTTTCTGGTGATGTATCGGATAACAGCGCTATCAATGCGACTGATGCATTGAAAATTCAAAATTATTTTGTCTTTGGAACTCCTTTCGACAGGCATCTTAATTCAGGATCTCCCTGGACCTTCTGGAGATCAGGAGATGTTGTTCTGAATAATTATGACCCGAATGCTTCCCTGACATCATTCCAGGTAAATTGTGCAGGTAACATGACCGTTGACATCTCAGGCCAGGTCATCGGTGACTTTGGTGGCAGCTATACGCCGACAAACCTGGTGAAGGTTCCCCGTTCATCCATTGAACTTGTTTACAATGAAACCCTGCAGGCTGGTCCAGGTACATCCGTTGACCTGCCGGTTCGCATCACGAATCCATCGACCATTACAGCCGTCTCTCTCATCATGAATTTTCCCTCCGATCTGATGGAAGTGAAAGCCGTGACCATGAATGGTCACACTGGAGAACTTGCCTGGTCGGCAAGAGAAAATGAACTGAGAATTGGCTGGAACTCGCTGCAACCGCTGGATTATGAAGCCAGCCAGGAGTTGCTGGTCATCCATGTAAAAACTTCCGGAACATTCGGCCCTGGTGATGTGATCAAGCTTGAAATGGGGGCAGACCCGCTGAATGAACTGGCAGGCGGGGACTTAAGTGTGATCCCGGATGCCATCCTGGGGATCGGTGTTATCGAATATTCAGCATTGGGCATGGCTGATTTAACCCCGTCAACATCCCTGGCAATCCGCTGCCATCCTAATCCATTTCATGAAAAAGTAAACTTCGATTATTACCTGCCGGAAGCCGGGCATGTTATCCTGCACATTCATGATGCTGTGGGACAGAAGGTGCTCAAAATGAGCGATGAACAACAGGATAAAGGAACCCATTCCATTACCATTGACATGAAAGACCTGGTTCCTGGAATTTACACTGCTTCAATAAGATTTACAAGCAACAGGGATGAATGGATCAGGACAATCAAGCTGGTCCGAAACAGATAATCAAGGGAACCATGAGAAGGCGAATCCCGACAGGTTGATTGGAAACACAAGATTTACAGATGCTGAAAAAACACATATTGATATTGACACTGGGCATCAGCTTCCTTTTAGGGTGCAGGATGATTTTAAACGCCCAGAGTGGGCCCGTCACCAAATGCACAACCATACCTGGTGCGGGGATCGGGGTGGTTTCTGTTCCGGTGACGGTCACCGGATTTAACAACATCGGGGGCATTTCACTAACCTTGAATTATGATCCTGCAATCCTCCAGTTCGAGAACGTCACACTGAATCCTGCCATTTCAAACAGCCTGACCAACGGCAATAGCCCCGGGGTTTTTATCCTGAGTTATACAGGCTATCCAGGGATCAACCTGGCTAACAATGACACCCTGCTCACCCTCCATTTTAACTATACCGGGCCCCCTTCAGGAAGTACCTCCCTGCTGACATGGGTAGAAAGCCCGGGAGATGCGAATGAATACTCGAGCCCGGATGGGATCCCTTATGAAAAAGAACCCTTTGGAAACTACTTCATCAACGGGAGTGTGACTGTAATTACAGCTGCCACGGGGCTTTGGACCGGGTTAACTTCCTCCGACTGGAACCTTGGTTCCAATTGGCAAAATTTCACGGTTCCCCCGGCCTCCGCAATGGTGGTGATACCCACTGCCGCTCCGAACTGGCCGCACATGAACGGGAACCTGACCCTGGGATCCCTGTGTGCAAAATTGACCATGCAAGGTGCTGCAAACTTGTATGTTGACGGGGATCTCACAATAAATACCGGATCCTCCCTGATATTCACAGGGGCAGGGTCCCTGTTCCTGGGAGGCAATTGGTCGAATTCAGGCATTTTCAACCACGGGACCAGCACCATCGTTTTTACGGGATCACACAATGCACTGATCCTCGAAGGTTCATTACAGGAAACCTTTTGGAAAATAGACTTTTCGAAAACCAATGCTACAGTATATATACAGGGCATTGTCAATGTCATTGGCATTGACAACTGATGCTGAATTATTTTTTATGTGACGACTATACCATGCTAAAAAAACATCTTTTAAAATTAACTGTGTTCAGCTGCTTTCTTTTGGGATGGGCCATAATCTCTTCAGCCCAAAATGCCCCTGTCACCATCTGCGGAACAGTCTCCGGAGCCATTCCCGGTATGGTCTCTGTTCCTGTTACAGTCACGGGATTCACCGGCATCGGGGCTGCATCACTTACACTTGACTACAACTATTCGGTCATTCAATTTTTACAGGGATCACCAAATCCGTCATTACCGGGTTTCTTATCGGGTGACCTTGACCTTGGAAATGGGTTCCATCGCATCAGCATGGGGTGGTACGGTTCATCGAAAACCCTTCCCGATGGCACCACGATCATGACATTAAATTTTAACTATATCGGCGGAAACTCAGCACTCACCTGGTTTGATAACGGATCTTCCTGCGAATACGCTGATGGTATGAGTAATGTATTGAACGACCTGCCGACTGCATCCTATTATCTAAACGGTTATCTCTGTGAATCCATCGGAAATCCGGGTCCGGTTTCAGGGAATAATACGGTGTGCCAGGGACAGACCGGGGAGTCATACAGTGTTTTACCGCTGACCAATGTTACCGGGTATGCCTGGACGGTGCCTCCGGGAGCAGCGATCGTCAATGGCCAGAATACGAATTCCATCCTGGTCGATTATTCAGGAAATGCCGTTTCGGGAGATATCAGCGTATGTGGTTTAATTCCATGCGGGAATGGGCCCCTGGCGCACTTCCCGGTAACTGTCATCCCGCTTCCGTATGCCAGTGCAGGAAATGATACAGCCATTCATTACGGCACAAGCACTGCGCTTCATGCCGCATCAGGGGGTTCAGGAAACTTCAGTTATCACTGGTCACCGGAAGCGCTGCTCGTTGATCCGGATGTGCAGAACCCGCAAACCGTGATGCTGACAACCACCACCCTTTTTACCCTGGTGGTCGTGAACCAGGCCTCTTCTTCCTGCCAAACCAGCGATGATGTCATCGTAACAGTAACCGGTGGCCCGCTCAGCATGAATCCCGCCGCTGTTCCGGGCAATATCTGCAATGGTGATTATTCACAGCTTTTTTCCAATGCCGGGGGCGGTTCAGGAAACTTTACCTATCTATGGTCATGCATTCCGCCAGGGAACCCGCCCTGGAGTTCAACACTGGAGAACCCGGTGGTTTCGCCCGATTCATCCAGACTTTACCATTTATCAGTATCTGATGGCTTTACTTATGTGTCAGGGGCTGTGAACCTGTCTGTTTTACAATTGCCGGCAACACCGGAAATTTCGGTCATAGGCTATACGCTTTTGTCAAATGTTTGCTGCGGGAACCAGTGGTACCTGAACAATGGCGCAATTCCTGGCGCAACTGGTCAAAGCATCACGGCAACAGCCAGCGGCTTATACTCCGACATCGTTACATTGAATGGCTGCAGTTCCGATACATCGGAGATCGTAGGCGTGGTGGTTGGAATCTCGGGGACCGATAAATCGATATTCAGTCTTTCGCCCAATCCGGCTGATGACATTGTCCAAATCACGTACCCCGGGAATCTCAACAATATTAAAATCACGGTTACTTCGATCGATGGAAGGTTGATGGGCAGATATGACTTCATTCCATCCGCGGAAAATTATGAATCATCAATAGACATCAGCAGTTATAATCCCGGATTGTACCTTGTTGCAATTTCTTCAGGTAACAGGCGTGCAGTCAGCAAACTGATGGTTAATTAATCTTGAAATTTATAAAGAAACTATCACATATATCTATTGTTTTTAAGCGTAAAGCCATGAAAAAGATCTACTTAATGCTCATTGCCAGTCTAATGATCTGCAATGTTGTACTTGCATCAGTTGGGCCGGTAACTTCAGCCGGTTCTTTGACTGTTTGTAATGGAAGCCCCATTGCAGTCCCGGTTACCATCGCCGATTTTAACAATGTCGGGGGAATTTCACTGACGCTGCATTATGACCCTGCGATCCTGCTGTATCAAAGCGTAGATCTGAATCCTGCCATATCAGGCAGTTTCACCAATGGCACTGCGCCCGGAGTTTTCATACTGAGTTATACCTGCGATCCCGGGATCGGCCTTGGCAATAACGCCATCCTGTTCACACTCAACTTCGGCTATGCCGGGCCGCCGGCAGGGGGAACCTCCCCGTTGACCTGGACTGAAATCCCGGTGGAAGACAATGAATATTCGACCCCGGAAGGAATCGCCTACGACAAGGAACCGTTTGGAAGCTATTTCATCAACGGGAGCGTCACGGTGACTCCCGGCGGATGTGCGCCGGTAACCATGGCACCGGTTGTGACCAGTTGTCCGACGGGCTCGATCGCAGTTCCAATAAAGGTCAGCAATTTTAACAATGTCGGGGGGATTTCGCTCACTTTGCATTATGACCCTTCGATCCTGCTGTATCAAAGCGTAGATCTGAATCCTGCCATATCAGGCAGTTTCACCAATGGCACTGCGCCCGGAGTTTTCATACTGAGTTATACCTGCGATCCCGGGATCAGCCTGGGCAATAACGCCATCCTGTTCACACTCCACTTCGGCTATGCCGGGCCACCGGCAGGGGGAACCTCCCCGTTGACCTGGGCTGAAGTCCCCATGGAAGACAATGAATATTCCACCCCTGATGGAATCGCATACGGTAAGGACCCGTTTGGAGGCTATTTCATCAACGGGAGTGTCAAGGTCGATCCGCAGGGATGTGCGCCGGCAACTATGGCACCGGTGGTGACGAGCTGCCCGTCGGGTTCAATCGCCGTACCCGTCAAGGTCAGCAATTTTAACAATGTCGGGGGCATTTCGCTGACACTGAACTACGATCCGGCGATTCTTCAATTCAAAAGCGTGGATCTGAATCCCGCAATTACAGGCAGTTTCACCAACGGTACCATACCGGGAACATTCATCCTTAGCTATACCAGTGATCCCGGGATCAACCTGGCAGACAACACCATCCTCTTCACCTTGGAATTTTCAAGCACATGCCCTACCGGTGTGGCCACCTCGTTTTTAAACTGGGCAGAGATCCCGCCGGAAGCGAATGAATACTCCACCCCTCAAGGGATCGCATATGTCAAGACTCCGTTTGGAAGTTATTTTATCAACGGGAGTGTCACAGTAACGCCGGACAACATCGCTCCTGGCGTAACCACACCATCCGGGAATTTAGACCGGACATTAACCTGCAGCAATACTACGGGACTGGCAGATGCGCTGGAACTGGTTCCTGCGGCAACTGACAACTGCACGAATCCGCCGGTCATCCAGCTGATAACCGACATAACTACACCGGATCCCGGCTGTGCCAGCGCTTATGCACGGGTACGCACCTGGAACATCACCGATTATTGCAACAACACCAGCATCAACTTCATCCAGACGATCACGGTCACTCCGACAGACATGCCGGTATTTTCATCCGTTTCCGATATCACGGTATTATGCGGACAGGCTGCCACCAGCAATCTAACCTATACCAATGGATTAATCGGAGCCTGTGCGATCAGCGGCACAGCAACTTCCACCCTGGGAACCATCCCCGGCGCCTGCGGCGGTGATGTCACCGAAACATGGACGGCCGTCGTTTGCGGAAATACCATCACGACTTCCAGGATTATCCACGTCAGCCCCGCTTTGACACCATGGTTCCCGGCCCAACCGGCCATCACCGTGGATTGCGGGGAGGCTGCCACCCATGATCTGACTTATGACAATGGCTTACCCGGCGATTGCCGCCTGACCGGTACGGTCACCTCTTCCCTGGGAACCATTCCCGGCGCCTGCGGAGGAGATGTTACCGAAACCTGGACGGCCGTCGTTTGCGGAAATACCATTACGACTTCCAGGATCATTCATGTCAGCCCTGCATTGACTCCATGGTTCCCGGCCCAACCGGCCATCACCGTGGCTTGCGGAGAGGCTGCCACCCACGAACTGACTTATGACAATGGTTTATCGGGTGATTGCCGCCTGACCGGTACGGTCACTTCTTCCCTGGGAACCATTCCCGGTGCCTGCGGCGGTGATGTCACCGAAACATGGACGGCCGTCGTTTGCGGAAATACCATCACGACTTCCAGGATCATTCATGTCAGCCCTGCGTTGACTCCATGGTTCCCGGTCCAACCGGCCATCACTGTGGATTGCGGAGAGGCTGTCACCCACGAGCTGACTTATGACAATGGTTTACCGGGTGATTGCCGCCTGACCGGTACGGTCACCTCTTCCCTGGGAACCATTCCCGGTGCCTGCGGAGGAGATGTTACCGAAACATGGACGGCCGTCGTTTGCGGAAATACTATCACAACTTCCAGGATCATCCACGTCAGTCCTGCGTTGACTCCATGGTTCCAGGTCCAACCGGCCATCACCGTGGATTGCGGAGAGGCTGCCACCCACGAGCTGACTTATGACAATGGTTTACCGGGTGATTGCCGCCTGACCGGTACGGTCACCTCTTCCCTGGGAACCATTCCCGGTGCCTGCGGAGGAGATGTTACCGAGACATGGACGGCTTTGGTGTGCGGAAATACGGTCACGACTTCACGCGTGATCCACGTCAGCCCCGCGTTGACTCCATGGTTCCCGGTCCAACCGGCCATCACTGTGGATTGCGGAGAGGCTGCCACCCATGATCTGACTTATGACAATGGCTTACCTGGTGAATGTCGCCTGACCGGTACGGTCACTTCCACCCTAAGCACTATCCCCGGTGCCTGCGGAGGAGATGTTACCGAAACCTGGACGGCCGTCGTTTGCGGAAATACCATCACGACTTCCAGGATCATCCACGTCAGCCCCGCTTTGACCCCATGGTTCCCGGCCCAGCAGGCCATCATCGTGGCTTGCGGAGAGGCTGTCACCCACGAGCTGACTTATGACAATGGCTTACCTGGTGAATGTCGCCTGACCGGTACGGTCACTTCCACCCTAAGCACTATCCCCGGTGCCTGCGGAGGAGATGTTACCGAAACCTGGACGGCCGTCGTTTGTGGAAATACCATTACGACTTCCAGGATCATTTATGTCAGCCCTGCATTGACTCCATGGTTCCCGGTCCAACCGGCCATCACCGTGGATTGCGGAGAGGCTGCCACCCACAAGCTGACTTATGACAATGGTTTACCGGGTGATTGTCGCCTGACCGGTCCGGTCACTTCCACCCTAAGCACTATCCCCGGTGCCTGCGGAGGAGATGTTACCGAAACCTGGACGGCGTTGGTATGCGGAAATACCATCACCACTTCACGTGTGATCCACGTCAGTCCTGCTTTGACTCCATGGTTCCCGGTCCAACCGGCCATCACCGTGGATTGCGGAGAGGCTGCCACCCACGAGCTGACTTATGACAATGGTTTATCGGGTGATTGCCGCCTGACCGGTACGGTCACCTCTTCCCTGGGAACCATTCCCGGTGCCTGCGGAGGAGATGTTACCGAGACCTGGACGGCGTTGGTATGCGGAAATACCATCACGACTTCCAGGATCATTCACGTCAGTCCCGCTTTGACCCCATGGTTCCCGGCCCAGCCGGCCATCACCGTGGATTGCGGAGAGGCTGCCACCCACAAGCTGACTTATGACAATGGTTTATTGGGTGATTGTCGCCTGACCGGTACGGTCACCTCTTCCCTGGGAACCATCCCCGGTGCCTGCGGCGGTGATGTCACCGAGACCTGGACGGCGTTGGTATGCGGAAATACCATCACCACTTCACGTGTGATCCACGTCAGTCCTGCTTTGACGCCATGGTTCCCGGCCCAGCCGGCCATCACCGTGGATTGCGGAGAGGCTGCCACCCACGATCTGACTTATGACAATGGCTTACCTGGTGAATGTCGCCTGACCGGTACGGTCACTTCTTCCCTGGGAACCATTCCCGGTGCCTGCGGCGGTGATGTCACCGAAACCTGGACGGCCGTCGTTTGCGGAAATACCATCACGACTTCCAGGATCATCCACGTCAGCCCCGCTTTGACCCCATGGTTCCCGGCCCAGCAGGCCATCATCGTGGATTGCGGAGAGGCTGCCACCCACGAGCTGACTTATGACAATGGTTTATCGGGTGATTGCCGCCTGACTGGTACGGTCACCTCTTCCCTGGGAACCATTCTCTGTGCCTGCGGAGGAGATGTTACCGAAACCTGGGCGGCCGTTGTTTGCGGAAATACCATCACAACTTCCAGGATCATCCACGTCAGCCCCGCTTTGACTCCATGGTTCCCGGTCCAACCGGCCATCACTGTTGATTGCGGAGAGGCTGCCACCCACGAGCTGACTTATGACAATGGCTTACCCGGCGATTGTCGCCTGACCGGTACGGTCACCTCTTCCCTGGGAACCATTCCCGGTGCCTGCGGAGGAGATGTTACCGAAACCTGGACGGCCGTCGTTTGCGGAAATACCATCACAACTTCCAGGATCATCCACGTCAGTCCTGCGTTGACACCATGGTTCCAGCCACAATTGCCCATTAACGTGTCTTGCGGAGAGGCTGCCACCCACGATCTGACTTATGACAATGGCTTACCGGGTGATTGTCGCCTGACCGGCACGGTCACCTCTTCCCTGGGAACCATCCCCGGTGCCTGCGGCGGTGATGTCACCGAGACCTGGACGGCCGTCGTTTGTGGAAATACCATCACGACTTCCAGTATCATTCACGTCAGCCCCGCTGAAAAACCTGTTATGACGGCTCCCGGCAACATTGTAGTGACTTGCACCGGTTTGCCTGAACCCACCAAACTCCCGTTTAGCAATGAACTTCCGGAGGGCTGTTTAATCACCGGAACATCAAATTTATCAACATTTACAACGACAGTACCCGGTTACTGCCATGGCCAGGTAATAGAAACCTGGACTGCAACTGACATTTGCGATAGACCACTGTCCTCAGTATCAAGGACTATTGACATCAATGACAACATTCCTCCAACGATTTCATGTCCGTCTACTCCACAAACAAGAACCATAACCGGAGGATTGATATCCTATAAGACCATTGGGAATGAGTTTGATTACACGAATTTAAGTGACAATTGTATTGCAGTATCTGCAACAAATAACCTGAACGGATCATCAACACTGGATGGATTTGAGTTTCAGTCAGGGACTACTGCCGTAACCTGGACAGCGGTCGATGCCTGCGAAAATACGTCTTCCTGTTCTTTTGATGTAATCATACATGCCCCGTCGATCACCCTGGAAAAGACCGGCACATTGCATTTGAATACAGTGATGCCGGATGCAATCGCAAACGTGGGAGACCAGATCACCTACCAGTTTAAAGTCACCAATACTGGCAATACCATACTGACCAATGTCATGATCACCGACCTGGCCGCAACGGTTACGGGAGGCCCCATCGCAATGCTGGCGCCGGGTGAAACTGATATCAGCACGTTTACTGCTGTTTATACGTTGATACAGCCTGACACAGTCGCCGGTACCTTTACCAACACAGCTACCGTTACAGCCACCGCTCCTCAGGCCGTGACGGTGACCGCAACGGATACCGATACCCAGAATTACCTGACCATTTCAGGGAATATCTATGACGATGCAAACGGAATGAACAACAGCCAGATATCCGGCAGCCCGGTCAACGGCTCAAGCAGCAACATATTCATAAACCTTGTGAGTGCTGAAAAAGGGGTACTTACCTCGAAATTGGTCAACACCGATGGCACCTATTGTTTCGTCATTGAGGATGGCGTTGATTTTAATGTGAACTACACCCTCATTTTGACCAATTCGCTTCAAACGGAGGGAGATATGACGTTGAATACTGCAAGCTACCCGCCAAACTGGGTGTCAACCGGGGAGATTCTCGGGTTGAGTTCAGGCAATGATGGCCTGATTGATGGGCTGCTTTCCGTTTTCACCAGTGAAACAAGATCAAATGCTAACTTTGGCCTTGATCAATTGCCAAATTCCTTCAGCGCATCGGCTTCATACGTCAACCCTGGAGGATATAACACGGTTACAGTTCCATCGCTCATAGGAACCGACCCCGAGGATGGATTGCTGGGCACCCATGCAACATTGAAGATCACCGCTCTGGCTACAAATGGAACATTATATTACAATGGAATTCCCGTATTCCTGAACCAGGTTATTCATAATTATAACCCTTCGTCACTCACGGACAATCCTGCTGATGGTGATGTAATCTCTGTCTTTGAATATGCTTTTATTGATATCGCAGGGATGCAGGACCCATCTCCTGCCGTTGTCATACTTGATTTCTATGTTTGTCCTATCCTGGTCACCAACCCGCAGGAGACATGTGTACCCAACAAGGTTGACCTGACCGCCTCTTCCGTCACAGCAGGCAGCACATTATATGGAGCCACCCTGAGCTACTGGATGGATGAAAATGCCACGATCCCTATGACACATCCAGTTACAGCGGGCAATGGACATTATTACATTAAAGCAACTTTGCCGAGATGCTCTTCCATCATGCCGGTAACGGTAACGATACTTCCTTTGCCTGCCTTGTTTAATGCTACCGGCAGTGGCAGTTACTGCGCCGGCGGCGCTGGGCGGGCAATCGGCCTCGATGGTTCACAAACCGGTGTTAATTATACCCTCTGGTTTGGTTGCTGCAACGTTGTGGGAACAACCGTCCCGGGAACCGGTGGCGCAATCACCTTCCCTGGCTACCAAAAGATTGCCGGACTATATTCCGTATTAGCTGAAAATACAACGACGCATTGTACCAATTTCATGGCTTCCTGCGCGTATATATGGATCGATCAGCCGGTACCTGTTGGCGTTGCAATTCAACCTTCCGGTACGGATCCAATCCCGGCAGGAGAGGCAATCACCTTTACTGCTTCGCCTACCAACGGAGGTACCTCACCCTCCTACCAGTGGATGGTAAACGGGCTGAATGCTGGAACAAACAGCGCAACATTCACATATATTCCAGTCAATGAAGATGAGGTAACCTGCGTCCTTACCTCCAACGGGTATTGCGTTTCGGGGAATCCGGCTACATCCGCCACAGTGATCGTGGAGGTTCATGGCATTCCTTCTACCATCAGAGCCAGTGGCATTATTGATAATGGAAAAACCAAATGCTTCAACGCTGAACAAACCCTGAATGTCGCAGGAAACGGAACCGTATTTATTGTTCAGCCCGGCGGGAGTGCATTGATGATCGCAGGGCAAAACATTCGTTACCTGCCCGGCACTTCAATTCTGGCTGGTGGCTATATGCACGGGACCATTTCGGTCAACAGCCAGTATTGCGGGCAAAAATTACCGGCTTTGCCATCTTTGACAACAACAGGGGATGAGGAGACCCATAAGGTATCCGTTTCCCCGTCATTCTTCATTTATCCTAACCCGACATCCGCAAAATTTACTGTTGAACAAAAAGATAATAAAACATTCGAAACCGTAACGGTTGAAGTTTACGGGATGCGTGGAGAACAGCTCCTGTCTGAAACATTTGCCGGAGCAAAGAAACATGTATGTGACATTTCACGCGTGCAGCATGGATTGTACTTTGTCAGGGTTGTCGCAGATGGATATGCAGAAACCTTTAAACTGGTCAAGACAAAATAAACTGGAAGTCAAACGAAGGTTGATCTTATGAAAAGTACACTGTAAAAGTCCGGTCAATTCTGATTAAGCCGGTCAATCCTGAAATTCAGGTCTGCAAGTTTCACAGGTCTTTGAAGAGGTTTATATTGACCGGCAATAAAAGCAGTAACTGCGTGTTTCTGCTTTTTCTCCTCCATGACCAGGACTTCAAGGGCATGATTGAGTTCCACCATGAAATCCAGGAATGATCCGTCGCGGACTTCTGCATTTGGCTGTATTCCCTGTTCAATGGTCGCCGAATGACTGATGAAAAAAACACGCAACCGGGAAATGATCCCTATGATGAAATCAATGTCACCCAGCATGGTGTCAACTTTTTTCTGTATAAACGGGAACTTGCCGCTCCGTTGTCCATCTGTCAGTTTTTGCATTATTTTTTCCGTCACCAGGAATATAGCCCGGCTGAGTCCTTCTATTTCCTCTTTCATGCCAAAGAAGAAACCGGCTAAAGGTCCGTTTACAGTTTGTCTGCTTAGGATCTGAAATTTTGATTCCAGATGCAGCGAAATCCTGCATAGTTCCTCCATTGCTGAATTGAGCCTTACCTGTGCAAGCTGCAAGGCAACGGTTCTTGAAATCCGCACGGCTAATGCTTCAATCAACACTTGTTCGAAGGCATTTGCAATCTCTTTTTTCTGTGAAGAAAGTTTCATACAGCCCACAACCTGTCCCTGGTAAATTAGCGGAATTATAGCAACTGATTGAATATCATGTATTTCGTAAGCAATTTTATCATGAAGCGGGATCTTTTCAAGACAATTGAAATCGGTCTTTCCATCAAAAAGCGCCTTCACCTGCCATGAATTGCGGCGAAAGGTGATCATTTTGGCAAGGCTTTCATCCGGCAGGTTATAATGGCAAACCAGGTCGAGCCGCCGCTGTTGCCGGTTAAAAATATAAATTCCGCCATACTCAACATGATGGAAACTGCATACCAGAGAAAAAATATCCAGGATTGATTTTTCCAGGCCGTCGGGCAGTACCGTAAGGAAATTGATATGATTCGCCAAATGCCTGGTGAGATCGCCTTTCCCGTCAGCCGCAAGCACCCGGTTTTCATGGTGATCATTCGCTTTGTACTCCAGGTCCCGGGTAATCATTCCAATCTTTAACGTAAGACTGGTCCCTTTGCGGATAAGTGTCTCAATGGATTCGTGCGGATGATTCATTTTACAGAAGTCTGGGCAACCCTGTCATCAGCTGAACAGGCAGGGTACTTTGCAGTGCATAATTACCAACAAATCCTTTATCTTGCAATACGGAAAAACCATAATCTGCGACTGCGGGATTCCGCAGGAAGTCAGCATATAAAGATCTGTAATTACCTCATTATCAATAATTATAAATACGATGAGGCGTGCAAATTACACGAGGGACAGGGTAAATGTTTACAGGGAGAGATCACTTTCTGTCTGCCGGGATATTGAATTTTTCGATCTTGCGATCAAGGGCCTGGCGGGAAATATTGAGCAGGCGGGCAGCATGGGATTTTACAAATTTCGCCTTTCTCAGCGACTGGATGATGGTTTGTTTTTCCAACTCATGCAGGTTGATCATCTCCCCTGCAACTTTTGAAGTGAGGTAAGTGCTTATTTTCTTTCCCGAATTGATGAAATGGCTAAGGTTGATGGTGGTTCCGTTGCAAAGGATGATGGCCCGCTCCACCATGTGTTTGAATTCCCTGACGTTGCCCGGGAAATTGTATTCCAGCAACCATTCAAAAACCCGCGGATCCACATCATGAATTGGTTTTTTGATGGATGTCGCATAGGTTTGCAGGAAATACTGGAACAGGGGAGGGATATCCTCTTTTCGTTCCCTGAGCGGGGGCAAGTGTATGGTAAATGAATTCAGCCTGTAAAAAAGGTCAGGGCGAAAGAGCCTTTCTTCCACCAATTTTTCGAGACTGTGATTGGTCGCTGCAATGATCCTGACATCAACTTTTACCATTTGCTTGGAGCCCAGCCGCGTGATGGTGAGATCATCAAGAACGCGCAGGAACTTGGGTTGAAGGCTCAATTTCAGGTCACCGATCTCATCCATAAATAATGTTCCGCGATGGGTAGCTTCAAACCATCCTGCTTTTTCGCCAACTGCCCCGGTGAAAGCTCCTTTGGTGTGGCCAAAAAATTCGCTCTCAAAAAGCTCTTCTGCAATGGAGGCACAATTGATCGCATGGTACGGATGTTTTTTACGTTGGCTCAGGTAATGGATCCCCTTGGCAACCAATTCCTTGCCGGTTCCGCTCTCCCCGGTGATCAAAACTGTTGTGTTCTGTGATGCAGCCACATTGCACATAAACCTGATCACTTCCTGCATCTGGCGGCTGTCTCCAACGATTTTATGCCCGATTGCCGGCAATAATTGATCAGAAACGCAGTCGACATCACTGCTGCCATTTTGCATGTTTTTCCGAAAATCAAGAAAGGATTTTGTTTTCTGAATTGCCCGGGTAAGTTCTTTGATACTGAAGGGTTTATTGAAGAAATCAAAGGCGCCGAGCCTCATGCTGCGGATCACACTGTCCATCTCTCCATGTGCAGTGATCATGATGACTTCGGTTTGCGGATAAAATTTTCGTATTTTTTCCAATACCTCTATTCCATCCATTTCCGGTAACCGGATATCCACAATTGCCACATCAACAGGATGTTCATCCAGCAAAGCGAACGCTTCGGAAGGCAATCCCGCCTTGAATACTTCAAAATTCAACTCCCTCAGAAATTCCTCTATTTCATCCCTTATTTCTGGTTCATCATCAAGGATGAGTACATGTAACTTTCCCATATGAAAATAAGGTCATCTGTATTAACAGGATTTACAAAGTAAGTCTATTCTTTTCAATGAACCAAACATTTACATATGTTTTATGGAAAATTAATCAAACGGCCGGCAAAACAATCCTGACATTGGTATATTCACCGGGATCACTCGTAACGGTGATCGAACCGTTCATTTCCTTCACAATTCCATATACAATGGACAAACCCAGACCTGATCCCGCCCCTTCTCTTTTGGTTGTAAAAAAAGGTGTAAACAACTTTTCAATATGTTCTTCAGAAATACCGATCCCATTATCGGAAACATCCAGAATGACGGAATTCGCAGACTTTGTTGCTTTAATCTCTATCTGCTTTTGAAATCCCGGATCGTTGGTTTTCTTGAATTTTTCGATCACTGCATACCTGGAATTGGTCATTAAATTAAGGAGTACCTGTTCCATCTTGAAAATATTCCCGACAATATGTGCCTTGCTGTCAATATCGGCCGATACGATTTTGATGCCTTCGGCCCTGAATTGCACACTGACCATTTCCAGTGTTTTTGAAACCAGCTCCCTGATGTTCACCTTTTTAAAAACAATGTCATGATGGTCCTGGGCAAAAATGCGCATATTGTCGACAACCTGTTGAATACGATTGACATTCAGCAGCATCGATTGAAATTTTCGTTGCAGGTATGCCGTCGAAAGGTCCTTTCTTCCCATGATCATTTTTTGCATGATGTTCTCGATCGACAAGGAGATGATGACGAGTGGCTGGTTTATTTCATGAGCCATCCCTGCCGATAGTTCACCGAGCGACTCCATCTTTGATTTATGGATAAGCATTTGCTGTTTGATCTTTAAATCGCTGATGGTTTGATTCAACTGCTCAACGGTACGGTTCAGTTTTACCTGGGCATCATGCAGATCGATCATCCTGGCGATCCGCCAAACGATGGCTTCAATAAACGATTTATCATCACTGGTAATATTTTCAAAATCGTTGAGGATCAGATTAAGGCAGCCCAGAACTTGATTTTCGTGAACCAGTGGGATGACCGAGATGGTTTTCTGATCCATTCTTTCAATTTCCCGCCTTATTTCATCGGGAAGTTCGGGTAAAATATCATACTGGGGCTTTCCCCTCATGACAATTTCAAACTGAAGGGTATCCGCTTCAAAGGACCTGTTATTGCTGATAAAGTTATCCGGTAAATTGTAATGACAGGTGAGCTCCAGCATCTGCCGGTCTTCATTTAACAAGTACAGACCCCCGGCGAAAATGCAATCGGCCTGGTATAATTTAACAAAGACATCTGTGATTGTTTTTTCCAGCCCGCCCGAAAATGAAGTTATTAAATTGATGCTTTGTTCAATGGAAATATACGCGGATTTTTTTTTATCTGCAGTAACATCATGCACAATATTAAGTAACCCGATCACCTTCCCCTGACCATCATGGATGGGCATGCCATGTGCTTCAACGTATACCTTCCCGTTTTTATTTTTAAAAGTATTGCTGGATATGCATTCCCTGTTTTCTTCCGTGACTGGCTTGAATATTTCACGGCGGTATTTCTCCCTGGCAGCCCTGTCATACATCCCGAAGATGGACTTTCCGATCATGTCTTCCGCATTTTTGCCATGAAATTCCGCTGCCTTGTGATTCACATAGATGTATTTTCCCTTCAGGTCAACAATGGTGACAATCTTGTTAATATTTTCAGCCATCAGCATGTATCTTTCCTCCAGCATCTTGCCGGCACCCTGCAGGAGGTTATGCGCCTGGGAAGTTTCTGCTATATTCTGATCCTTTTCCCTCATGGCGAGGAAATTATCAAAATTAGTCTCCAGTTGCTTCGCAAGCTCGCTGATAAGCTTATCGACTTTCTTTTTCAGGATGGTGTTTTCCTGAACTAACTCATCGATGCGTTCATTGTTGAGGGACATGGATCATGGTATTCGGAAAACCAAAAATAATTACTGAACAACAGTAAACCGTTTCACATCATCAGCTGTAATCATTCCATCGCAAAGGATTGCCAGGCGTTCCACGACGTTTTTCAGCTCCCGGATGTTGCCGGTCCAGCGAATCTCTTTCAATGCATCCATGGCTTCGGGAACAATTTCCATCAGGGGTTTGCCCATCGCGGTGCAAAAATCGGCAAGAAATTGCCCGGCCAGCAATGGAATGTCATCAACCCTCCTGTGCAATGGAGGAACATCAATCACAATCACGCTCAGCCGGTGGTAAAGGTCTTCACGGAAAGTTTTGTTTTTTATTTCCTCCCTCAGATTTTTATTGGTGGCAGCGATCACCCTGACATCAACCGCGATCTCTTTTTCTCCACCCACGCGTGTGATTTTATTTTCCTGCAGGGCGCGAAGCACTTTCGACTGCGCTGAAAGGCTCATATCACCGATCTCATCCAGAAAAAGGGTTCCTCCGCTTGCCTGCTCAAAATCTCCCTTGTGCTGTTTGATGGCAGAGGTAAAAGAACCTTTTTCGTGGCCAAAAAGGTTGCTCTCGATGAGTTCGGCTGGTATTGCAGCGCAATTTACCTCGATAAAAGGGCCGTTGGACCGGTTGCTTAAAGCATGCAAATGTCGTGCAACCAACTCCTTGCCGGTACCGTTTTCACCTGTAACCAGCACACGTGCTTCGGTAGGTGCCACTTTCGCAATCATCGACCGGATCTGCATCATGGCTTCACTGAGGCCGATCATCTCATAATTGACCCCGATCCTGCGTTTCAGGAAACGGGTTTCGTCAACCAGCCTTGTGCGGTCAAGCGCATTGCGCAAGGCAACCAGCAACCGGTTCAGGTCAATGGGTTTGGAAATGTAATCATAGGCCCCTTTTTTGATGGCTTCCACCGCGGTGTCGATGGTTCCATGGCCGGAAATCATAATGACCGGGGTATCGGTCACCTCAAATATTCTGCCAAGTACCTCAATGCCATCCATTTTTGGCATCTTGATGTCGCACAGGATGGCATCATACTTGCATTCACTGATCTTCTGCAATCCCGCTTCCCCGTCGGGAGCATCATCAACTCCATACTTCTCATATTCCAGGATCTCCCTTAAGGTGTTCCGGATGTTTTTTTCGTCATCAATGACCAGGATACGGGACATTAGGATTTTAGATTTGAATGAAGATTGATTCAAAGGTAGGTAAAGTTTGGATAACTTTGTAAAACAATGCAAAATCAAAATTCTGCTACCGGCTGTCCATTCCGTTCCCTGCTGATTATTCTTTTACTGGGCATCATCCGTTTCGGAAATTCCCAGGAATTTTCCTCCGGACAACCATTAAAATTCCCCTGGGCCGGGGGTTTGAATTCCTGCCAGTTTTGCGCCATCGATCTCAACAACGACGGGATCAGGGACCTGCTGATTTTTGACCGGCATGGGAACCGCAGGTTGACTTTCATCAACCACGGTCAGCCTGGTGCGGTCGATTATACATTTGCCCCAGAATACGCGCTCCTGTTACCCGATCTGCATGACTGGGTGATCACAGCGGATTACAACCACGACGGGAAAATGGATATTTTCACCTATGGGTTGGGAGGAGTGCGGGTTTTCGAAAACATTTCTGACACCTCGCTCAAATTCAGGCTGATCACCGGCTTGCTGGAGTCATTCTATTATACCGGCAAGGTGGGCATCCTGGTAACCAGTGTAGATTACCCGGCCCTGGCCGATATCGACAACGACGGAGACCTTGACCTGCTGACCTTTTTTGGCCTGGGTTCCTGGGTGGAATACCACCAGAACCTGTCGATGGAAAAGTATGGAAATTCCGACAGTCTTGATTTCAGGCTTGCTGATCCCTGCTGGGGCAAGTTTAAAGAAAGCGAAGGCGGAAACAAAATAACGTTAAATGCCGATTGCCCATACCTGGATGGCCGATCTGCGATTTACGATTCCCTTTCCCGAAGTCGTCAATCGCGGCATACCGGTTCTACCATGCTTGCCGTCGACCTTAACAATGACGGGCTCAAAGACCTGATCCTTGGTGATGTTGATTACCCGGGACTGGTGGCCCTTTTCAATGGCGGCACTTACGACACCGCCAGGATGATCGCCCAGGATACCGCTTTCCCGGCATATTCAACGCCAGTTCATCTGTTCTCGTTTCCGGCGGTTTCCTTACTGGATGTCGACAACGATGGTCTCCCCGACCTGCTGGCATCTCCTTTCGATCCAGCCCTTTTCAATTCCGACAATTACAACTGTGTATGGTTCTATAAAAATACCGGTTCGGTCGCACAGCCTCATTTTGAATTACAGCCGGAACAACTGTTCAGGAACGAAATGATGGACTTCGGATCAGCATCACATCCGGTGCTTTATGATTTCGATGGTGATGGCCTGCAGGATCTGTTTGTGGGCAATGACGGGTATTACGCCGGTTCCTATTACGAAAATGCAGTATTGCATTCAGTCTATCGATCAAATATCACCTATTTTCAAAATACCGGCACCCTTTCTGCTCCCGTATTCCATTTTGTAACAGATGAACTGGCCGGAATTCAAGGGATGGGCTTGCGTGGCGCCTATCCAGCCCTGGGAGACCTCAATGGCGACGGGCTCCCCGATCTTCTCGTTGGAAGCAGCGACGGAAAATTGATCTTTTTCAAGAACCAGGGCGGGAGTTCATCCATCCCTGTGTTTGATCCCCCTGTTCTGAACTGGCAAGGCATTGATGTGGGAGATTACAGTACACCGCAGTTGTTTGATCTTGACAAGGACAATGTCGCTGAACTCATCGTCGGAGAACAAAACGGGAACCTGAATCTTTATAAAAATTCAGGAACAGCCGCGAATCCTGTTTTTTCTCTTGTGACAGACAGCCTGGGCAAGGTGAACGTGACCAATTACAATCTTTCATACAATGGATTCAGCACCCCGTGTTTTTCCAGGATGACGGATGGAACAACTTTCCTCGTCGCAGGATCCGATGAAGGCCGCATCCGTTTATTCAAAGATATTGATCAAAACCTGGGTGGGAAATTCACCAGTGCTGACACCGTGTTTTCATGGTTTTCTTCAACACCAAACGACACCATCATGGGCTGGCAAACCTCGCCGGCAATCGGCCATCTCAGCGATGCTGAAGGATTTGACATGATCACCGGTAATTTTTCCGGGGGGTTGAATTACATCACTAAACGGTCCCCCGGCGAAATCATCCAGGGCATCCCGAAAATAATGCCACAGCAAACCGTCTCCCTGAAAATCTATCCCAACCCTTCCGACCAGCGGGTTACCATTGCTTATCCGGGATTCCAAACCAGGAAATCGGGTCTTGCTGGCGGCAAATCATCGGCAAGGGTCAGCATCCACAATGTTTATGGTCAAAAAATCATTGACATCCCTTTCAATGGATTGACAACCATCTCTGTTTCAGCCCTTGCGCCCGGAATTTATCTCATCCGGCTGGAAGAATATACCGCCAAACTGATCATCCGCCGGCCCTGATCACCTTTTATTTCCCTGGATTACTCCTGCTGAGATTCATCATCACCCCGACAAACCCGGTGCCTTGCCTGTCCGGTTTTCCGCCTTTCTTTTCCCTTAATAACCGCCTCCATTAAAAAAAAGTTATTAACAGTGGAGGGAAGTGGAGGAAAGTGGAGATTTATTATCTATATTTACACTCGAAAAAATGATGCAGATGTCGGCAACAAACTTGATCGGTGAATTTGAATGCAGGCTTGATGACAAAAGCCGCATCATTCTTCCGTCTGCGCTAAAAAAACAGATCAGCCCGGAAGCCCACGATAAGTTCGTTATCAACCGTGGATTCGAAGGGTGTCTCGTACTCTACCCGCAGAATGTCTGGGAGGAAACAACCGCCAGGATGAACAAGCTGAACCTTTTCGTAAAAGACCACCGGCGGTTTGTACGCGCATTCAACAACGGGGCTACCCCGTTATCACTCGATAGCCAGAACAGGCTGCTATTGCCGAAGCCATTGCTGGATTATGCCGCTATTGACAGGGAGATTATTTTGTTTGCCTATTCCGACCGGATTGAGGTATGGAATAAAAAATCCTATCTGGAGCTGGTGTCCAATGAACCCGGGGATTTTGCACAACTGGCTGAAAAAGTTATGGGGAACTCAAATCTTATCAACACAGGCGATGACATATCATAGGAGTGTTCTGCTTGATGAGAGTGTAGAGGCCCTGGCAATCAGGCCCGGAGGCATTTATGTGGATGCCACGTACGGCGGGGGCGGACATGCAAAAGCCATCCTCGGCAAGATGCAGGGAGGAAAGCTTATCGCATTCGACCAGGATGAGGAGGCCATTGCAAACCGGTTCGATGATCCTCGGTTGATCATGGTCAACAACAACTTCCGTTTCCTCCGGAATTTTTTGAAACTGCATCATGCGACGCCCGTTGACGGAATCCTTGCCGACCTCGGCATTTCATCACACCAGATCGATCAGCCCGGCCGGGGGTTTTCAACCAGGTTCGATGGCTTTCTCGACATGCGCATGGACCAAAAGAAAAAGCAGACTGCCAGGGATATTGTCAACCATTACAGCGAGGAGCACCTTGCAAACCTCTTCTTCACCTATGGGGAAATCAGGAATTCCAGGAAACTGGCCTCCCGCATCGTGGAGTCCAGAAAAACGAATGCCATAGAAACGACCGGCGAACTCAAAGAAATTGCGAATACCTGCGCCGAACGCGGCAAAGAGTTCAAATACCAGGCACAGCTCTTCCAGGCACTGCGGATTGAGGTCAACCAGGAGATGGAGTCACTGCGTGAATTCCTCGGTCAGGCCACAAAAGCACTCAAACCGGGAGGCAGACTGGTTGTAATCTCCTACCATTCACTGGAAGATAAATTGGTGAAAAACTATTTCCGATCCGGGAATTTCGAAGGGAACGTTGAGAAAGACTTTTATGGCAATGTGATTGTCCCGCTGAAAGTGATCACACGAAAAGCAATCGTTCCAAGTGCTGATGAAATTGAAGAAAACAGCCGTTCCCGTAGTGCAAAACTGAGGGTGGCTGAAAAAATATAAAGTTGAAGGAAAATCTGAAATATAATGATCAGGATCTTGGGGTAAATAGTCCTCTGACGCCGGGGGATTCCCCGGCGGAAGAGGACTTGGGGTATGAAACTCCCGGGCCCGCAAAAGAGCCGGTCAAACCTGTGAAAAAGGCCAATAAAAGCCGCAAAGCGGTTCAGGATTTCCTCGGAGGCGACTACCTGTCGAAGGAGTGGGTGACCGGGAACCTGAGCTATATCCTTTATGTAGCGTTTCTTGCCATGATCTATATCGCCAATACATACTACACGGAAAAAAAATTCAACACGATCGAACGAACCAAAAATGAGCTGAAAGAACTCCGGTACGAATACATCACCACCAAATCAGTCCTGATGTTCCAGGGGCGGCAATCAGAAATTTCGAAGCGTGCCGTGATCCAGGGGCTGAAGGAAGCAAAAATGCCGCCATTTAAAATTCTTTATTCAGGCGAATCTCTTCAATCAAAGAAAAAGTGAGGAAATGAAAGAGATCAAAAAAGGCATATTGATCCGTGTTTACCTGGTTTATCTGGGCGTTTTGCTTTTCGGGGTGTTCATTATTGCCAGGGTAGTGATGATCCAGCAATTTGAAAAGAAAGAATTCATGGAAATGGCTAAAAAACAGGAGATCCACCTGTTCGAAACAGTGGCGATCCGCGGCAATATCCTTGCCGACGATGGCAGCCTGCTCGCCGTTTCAGTTCCTATTTTCGAAGTGCGCATGGATGTAATGACCGATTCCATCACCGATGAGATATTCCGTAACAACGTTGATTCCCTTGCTGTAAGTCTTTCACGGCTGTTTAAAGACCGTACCCCGTCATCCTACCGGGACATGCTCTGGGAAGGCAGGAGAAACCATATCCGCTACATGCTGATCCAGCGTGATGTTACCTATCCCGACCTGAACAAAATGCGGCATTTCCCGATCTTCAAACGTGGAAAGTTCAAAGGCGGGTTGATCGTCATTCCTCAGTATGAACGTGAACTGCCATACAAATCACTCGCACGGCGCATCATCGGCTATGAAAGCGGTGAAGGGACAAATAAAGTGTATGTCGGCCTGGAAGGATCCTTTACGAAAAACCTGCAGGGTGTCAACGGACAGCGGCTCATGCGCCGGATTGGCGGGCAGGCCTGGGTGCCTGTGGATCCGGAAAGCGAGGTAGAACCTCAAAACGGCAACGACATCATCACCACCCTTGATGTGAACCTGCAGGATTTGGCGGAATCATCCCTTCGCAAAGAACTCATTGCCGACAGCGCCGATCATGGATGCGTGATCCTGATGGAGGTGAAAACAGGTTACCTGAGGGCCATGGCCAACCTTGGCCTGACAAAGAAAGGAACCTACGAGGAGATTTTCAACTATGCGATCGGCGAAAGCCAGGAAACCGGTTCAACATTTAAACTGGCATCATTCCTGGTTGCACTTGATGACCATAAAATCAATCTGACCACGCCAGTCAATTGTTCCGGCGGTATTACCTATTATTCCGGCCGTAAAATGGAGGACTCCCACCATGGTCTCGGCTTACTCACAGCCTTGCAGGTATTCGAGAAATCATCGAATGTGGGAACTTCCCGGATGATTTACACTTACTATGCAGATTCGGCCCAGAATTATATTGACGGCCTTTACCGCATCGGCATCAACCGTCCGTTGGGACTGCAGATTGCCGGAGAAGGAAGGCCTTATATTAAAACCACCAAAAGCAAATACTGGTCGGCGCTTTCTTTGCCATGGATGTCGATCGGCTACGAAATAGCACTGGCTCCGATTCATCTCCTTTCCCTTTACAATGCCGTGGCAAATAACGGGGTGATGGTGAAGCCGCTCTTTGTCAGGGAAATCCGGAAAAACGGCCAGCTGGTTCAGCGGTTCAAGCCTGTTGTGATCAACCCGCAGATCGTTTCTCCCTGGGCCATTCAACAGGCAAAACTGTTGCTCGAAGGGGTCGTTACGGAAGGTACCGGAGCGAGCATCAAATCACCTAATTACAAAATCGCCGGGAAAACAGGTACCTGCCAGATTGCTGCAGGAAACAAAGGATATCGCCAGGGAACCAAGCAGGTTCAGTATAAAGGTTCGTTCGTAGGATATTTTCCCGCCGATGATCCAAAATACTCCCTGATCGTGGTCATTGTCAATCCAAGAAAGGGCAAGTATTATGGCGGAGCCGTAGCCGCACCTGTTTTCCGTGAATTATCCGACAAACTTTACGCAATACGGCCCGACATCCTCATCCCGCTGCCCGTCGATACAACTTCCTCACCCTTTCCCATCGCCCAGTCTGGCCAGGTGAAAGACCTTTCACAGGTGTATTCCGGCCTCGGAATGCCGGTACACCAGACAGCCGGACCATCCATTGTAAAAGGGACCATGCCCGATGTGGGTGGAATGGGATTGAAAGATGCACTTTACCTGTTGGAACAACAAGGATTGAATGTGCTGGTGAATGGCAAGGGAACCGTGGTGAAGCAATCCATCGCCCCGGGAATGCAGATATCCAAAGGGATGCCTGTTGTTATTGAACTGAAACTCAGATTGGATAAACCAAAAACCCAGGCAGGATGATGCTCAGTGACCTCATTGGCAAAGACCTGGTTACCGGGATCACCGGCAGAACCGATATTCCCATCAGCGGGATACAGTTCGACTCACGCAGGGTCATGCCCGGAAATATGTTCTTTGCCGTTCGGGGAACAACTTCCGATGGACATGAATTCATCGGTACAGCTATTGAAAAAGGGGCCGTTGCGGTCGTTTGCGAACAACTGCCTTCTGAAATCCAGGATGGGATCACCTTTGTGTTAACCGATGACAGCAAGAAAGCACTGGGGGTGATTGCCTCCAGGTTCTTCGGTGATCCTTCAGAAAAACTGAAACTGATCGGCATCACGGGTACCAACGGAAAAACCACTACGGCCACGCTCCTCTACAGGCTGTTTTTCGAACTCGGGTTCGGCTCAGGCCTGATCTCCACCATACAGAATAAAGTGAACCAGACTGATGTTCCCGCAACACATACCACCCCCGATCCGGTACAGCTCAACGAATTGCTTGCCAACATGGTGAAGGAGGGTTGTGAATACTGTTTCATGGAGGTCTCTTCACATGCAGCAGATCAGCAACGGATAGCAGGACTGACATTCTCCGGGGGCATTTTCACCAACCTTACCCACGACCACCTCGATTATCACAAAACATTTGATGCCTATTTGCAGGCAAAGAAATCTTTTTTCGACCATCTTCCGGCGTCAGCCTTTGCGCTGGTGAACAAAGATGATAAAAATGGCCGGGTGATGGTCCAAAACACTTCAGCAACCAGGTACACCTACAGCCTGCAGTCAATGGCAGATTATCGCTGCAGGATTCTTGAAAACCAGTTCCATGGAATGCATTTGGTCATCGATGGACAGCAAGCGTGGTTCAAACTCATCGGGACGTTCAATGCCTACAACCTGCTTAGCGTATATGCTGCAGCGTTATTGCTGGGACAGGATAAAACAGAAGTACTCACCCATCTCAGCCGGATGGAACCTGTTTCCGGCCGCTTTAATTATGTGGTATCGGCATCCGATGTCACAGGCATTGTCGATTATGCCCACACGCCGGATGCGCTGAAAAACGTACTGGAAACCATCCATGAAATCCGTGCCCATCACGAACAACTGATCACGGTGGTTGGCGCCGGGGGAAACCGTGATGCGACAAAACGGCCTATCATGGCAAAGATTGCGGCCAACCTCAGCGACCGGGTGATCCTTACCTCCGATAATCCACGCAATGAAGATCCACAGGCCATCCTGGATGAAATGCGATCAGGGGTGGAACTGCATCATGCCAGCAAGATACTCGTCATCGTAAACCGCCTGGAAGCCATTAAAACTGCCTGTGCCCTTGCCAAGCCCGGCGACATCATCCTTGTTGCCGGGAAAGGGCATGAAAACTACCAGGAAATCAACGGAATCAGGCACCATTTTGACGACAAAGAGGTGCTTCGGGAAATATTCGGAAACGAAAACAAAGTAAACAGATAAGCCCATGTTATACTCTCTTTTCAAGTGGCTGCATGAATCATTCAACATCCCAGGAACGGGAGTGTTTCAATACATTTCATTCCGGGCAGCTGCGGCGCTCATCACCTCTCTTTTCATTTCGATGATCATCGGCAAAAGGCTTATTGACTACCTGCGTGCGAAACAGGTCGGTGAAACAGTGCGCGACCTCGGGCTTGAAGGACAGACCATGAAACAGGGAACTCCGACCATGGGCGGGCTCATCATCCTGGCGGCGATCCTGGTCCCGTCACTGCTGTTTGCCAGGCTGAACAACATGTATATCATCCTGGTTTTGATTGCCACCGTATGGCTGGGTTTTATCGGATTTCTCGATGACTATATCAAGGTATTCAAGAAAGACAAAAAGGGGTTGCCGGGAAAATTAAAAATCCTGGGGCAGATCGGGCTGGGGCTGATTGTCGGGCTCACCATGTACTTCAATGATAACATTGTGATCAAGGAGCGGGTGCGGCAATCGGCTTATGTTCCCACAACGGATGTTTTCGCAATGGAATCAACCACGGATAAAAGCAAGATCTTTTCCAAAACCACCACGAAATCCACAAAAACGACCATCCCATTTGTAAAGAACAACGAGTTTGACTATAGTTCGCTGGTTTCCTGGATGGGTGAAGGGGCGAAAAAATGGACATGGCTTGTCTTTATTCCCATCGTGATCTTTATCATCATTGCAGTGTCCAACGGGGCCAATCTCACGGATGGTTTAGACGGCCTGGCCACCGGGTCGTCAGCAATCATCGGGCTCACACTTGGAGTGCTGGCCTATGTTTCCGGCAACAGCATTTTTGCCAACTATTTGAATATCATGTATATTCCAAATACAGGGGAATTAACTATTTATATCTCGGCTTTCGTGGGAGCATGCATCGGGTTTCTCTGGTATAACTCCTATCCGGCCCAGGTTTTCATGGGAGATACCGGAAGCCTCGCCCTTGGCGGGATCATTGCCGTATTCGCCATCATGATCAGAAAAGAGATCCTCATCCCGATTTTCTGTGGGGTTTTCCTTGCCGAAACCCTCTCGGTGGTGATGCAGGTCAGCTGGTTTAAATATACAAGACACAAGTATGGTGAGGGACGAAGGATCTTCAAAATGTCTCCCCTTCATCATCATTTTCAGAAACTGGGCTACCATGAATCAAAGATCGTGATGCGATTTCTGATTGTTGGCATCATGTTGGCCGTTTTAACCATTGTCACACTCAAACTAAGATAGAACCCATGACATTTGAAACATTAGCCAATCAGGGACAAACTGCATTGTACGGTTCACTGGTCTCCTCCATCGGTCCGAAAATCCGTGAAATCCGCAAAGCTGCCATCAAAGAAAGCTTATGTGGTTTTCAGCAGGTAGAGCATCGTATGGAGACGGTTGCCCTTATCAAAGGCATGGAGTTTATCAATGATTCCAAATCATCAACACTCAATTCGACCTGGTTTGCCCTTGAAAGCACATCGAGACCGATCATCTGGATCCTGGGCGGTGTGGAATGCGGAAACGATTATACAACCCTGCGCCATCTTGTACGAACCAAAGTAATAGGTATCGTTTGCCTGGGATTGGATACCGCCCGCATTCACGATGCGTTTGAAGAACTCGACATCCCGATGATCGATGCCTTGTCGATGGATGAAGCCGTACAGGCCGCCTATTACTCAGGAAGCAGTGGGGATGCGGTTCTCCTTTCCCCCGCCTGTCCATCCTTCGATCTTTATGACAACTATGAAGAACGCGGCAACGCATTCCGCAAAGCCGTTAAAAATTTATAAGACTCTACCCATATGCTGAAAGTCGCAAAAGATATCAAGGGTGACAAGGTGATCTGGATCGTGGTAGTGATCCTTTGCATTTTTTCTTTGCTGGCCGTTTACAGCTCTACGGGTACACTCGCGTATAAAAAACAGCATGGAAACACCGAATATTACCTGTTCAAGCATTTCATGATCCTTGCTTTCGGCCTCGGGCTGATGTACATTACCCATATGGTAAAATACACCTACTTTTCACGCATATCCCAGATCGGCCTTTTCCTCACATTTCCTTTGCTGCTTGTCACACTTATTTCGGGAACAAACCTCAACGATGCAAACCGCTGGCTTACCGTTCCCATCGTGAACCTTACTTTCCAGAGTTCCGATGTTGCCAAACTCTTTCTCATCATGTATCTTGCTCGTGTCCTCAGCAAGAAACAGGACCTGGTACAGGATTTCCGAAAAGGATTTTTACCGGTGATTATCCCGGTGATTGCGGTAACGGTCCTGATCCTCCCTGCAAACTTTTCGACCGCCGCTATTTTATTTGTGACATGCATCGTTTTAATGTTCATCGGCAGAATAAGCATGAAATACATGATATCCCTCGCTGCACTTGGTGCCGTGGGTATTGTAATGATTTTCCTCTTATCCAAATCGTTTCCAACGCTGTTTCCCCGCGGAACCACCTGGGTTGGGCGGATCGACCATTTTATCAACAAACAGGAGGCCGATCCCGATGCCACCTACCAGGTTGACCAAGCCAAAATCGCCATCGTTCAGGGTGGAATACTGGGGAAGTCTCCAGGCAAAAGCACCCAGCGTAATTTCCTGCCTCATCCCTATTCCGATTTTATTTTTGCCATTATCATTGAAGAGTACGGACTGGTTGGCGGCACCTTTGTGTTGCTTTTATACTTGATCCTCTTCTTCCGGGTAATACGTATTGCCAGCCGATGTCCGGGAAATTTCGGGTCGCTGCTGAGTATTGGCATTGGATTCAGCCTGGTTTTCCAGGCACTCATCAACATGGCCGTCGCGGTCAACCTTTTCCCGGTTACCGGTCAAACACTCCCCCTTGTGAGCATGGGCGGTACCTCTATCTGGTTCACCAGCATCTCCCTGGGAATCGTCCTGAGTGTAAGCCGAACCTCCGAAATCGAAACCAAAGACGGCACCGAGATTGAAATTCTGCAGGAGCCTGCACGAGGTATTAACAAATTAACGGTACCTGCAACATGAAAAGAATCATCATCAGCGGAGGAGGTACCGGCGGGCATATATTCCCGGCCATCGCCATCGCCAACGCCCTCAAGGCAAAGCTGAAGGATGTTGAAATCCTCTTCATTGGCGCCAAGGGGCGGATGGAGATGGAAAAAGTACCGGCTGCAGGATACCCGATTGAAGGGCTTACCATCAGTGGCTTTCAACGAAGACTGACCTGGAAAAACCTCACATTCCCATTTAAACTCGGGGGCAGCCTGTTAAAAGCACGCTCAGTCATCGCGAAATTCAACCCTGATGTCGTGATCGGGGTAGGCGGATATGCCAGCGGGCCAACCCTGCGCATGGCGACTTTAAAAAAAATCCCGTCACTCATTCAGGAGCAGAATTCATATCCGGGCGTTACAAACAGGCTCCTTGGAAACAGGGTTCAAAAAATATGCGTTGCCTATGACGGAATGGAAAAATATTTTCCCGAAAATAAAATTGTTTTTACAGGCAACCCTATCCGGGAAGAAGTAATCAATATTGCCGGAAAACGTGAAGAAGCAATTCAATACTTCGGACTGACCCAGGGAATAAAAACTTTGCTGATCATGGGTGGGAGCCTGGGTTCCGGAACCATCAACCAGGCCATGCTGAAATTCGTTAAAGAAACCGGCGATGACCTTGATTTCCAAATCCTCTGGCAAACCGGGAAGTACTATTACGGGAACATCTCAGCCTGTTTCCCGGAATCCAAAATCCAACATATCGTTATCCTGCCTTTTATCGACCGCATGGACCTGGCCTATGCTGCGGCCGACCTTATTATTTCGAGGGCGGGCGCCATTGCCATCTCCGAACTCTGTGTTGTTGGCAAACCGGTCATCCTGGTTCCATCACCCAATGTTTCAGAAGATCATCAAACCAAGAATGCTCATGCGCTTGAATCCCGGCAGGCAGCCATCGTTGTTCCCGATGTACAAGCCGTTGAAAGACTGGGAAAAACGATCATCGAAACGTTTAAAAATGATAAAATTCAGGCAGACCTGAAGAAGAATATTGCCCCATTGGGCATAACCGGGGCTGCAGAAAAAATCGCAGCAGTTGCACTTTCTTTGATATTAACGAAGGACGATTTTCAATTTTCCAATGATGAGCCCGCCATTGAAAAATCGAAAATTGAAAATCCCAAATCCGTTTACCTTCTCGGCATCGGGGGCATTGGCATGAGCGCACTGGCGAGATATTATTCATCACTGGGAGTACCGGTTTCGGGTTATGATAAAACACCCACCGCACTTACCGATCAACTGATCCGTGAAGGAATGCATATCCATTTTACCGAAGATGTCGGCCAGTTGCCTGTCAGTCCCGGCCTTGTAATTTATACGCCGGCAGTTCCGGCAGATCACCTGGAGTATCAATATTTTAAGGAACATGCCATTCCGATGAAAAAGAGAGCCGAAGTGCTGGGCATGATCTCCGGAAATTATAAAACCATTGCAGTTGCGGGAACACATGGAAAAACCACCACGTCGACCATGATCGCACACATGCTTCGCACTGCAGGAGTGGAAAGCCTTGCGTTCCTGGGCGGGATATCGAAAAACTACGGGTCAAATTTTTTGATCAGTTCAGAAAGTACCAAGAACCCTGGTGGACGAATGGACCGGGAAACAGGGTCTCAGCATGCAACTAACCGTTCATTCTGTGTGGTTGAGGCAGATGAATATGACAAGTCTTTCCTGAAACTCACGCCCTATATCGCTGTAATAACCTCGGCAGATGCCGATCACCTCGAGGTATACGGCAGCCATGATGATTTGAAAAAGACCTTCGCTGAGTTTACCTCCAAAATTTCACAAGGTGGTTCACTGGTCATGAAAGCCGGAACAATGGTCAACCCGGTAAAAACAAGCGATTATAAAGTTTATGATTACGCCCTTTCCGCGAAAGCTGCCTTCTACGCAACGAATGTCAGGATCGAAGAGGGATTGTTCCACTTTGATTTTGTAAACCCAACAGGTACGATTTCCGGTTTCATCCTGGGTGTTCCGGGTAAATTCAACCTTGAAAATGCAATCGCCACACTTACCGTTGGATACCTGCTTGGCCTGGAGGAACAGCATCTCCGGACTGCGCTGCAAACCTACCAGGGTGTGCAGCGCCGGTTTGAATTCAGGATCCGCCGTCCGGGATTGGTATACATTGATGATTATGCACATCATCCTGAAGAGCTCCGTGCCTGCATCTGTGCGACCCGCGACCTCTTCCCGCAGAAAAAAATCACAGGGGTGTTCCAGCCGCACCTCTTTTCACGTACCCGCGATCTGGCCGATGGTTTTGCCAGGAGCCTTGAACTGCTCGACGAATTGATTTTACTCGAAATTTATCCCGCCCGTGAACAACCTCTTCCCGGGATAACCTCTCAAATGCTGCTCGACCGGGTGAATCTCAAAAAAAAGAAATTGGTTCAGGCAAGCAACCTTGTTCACGAGATACGGGATTGTAAACCCGAAGTTTTACTCACAATGGGTGCCGGGGATATCGACCGGTTTGTTGAACCGATCACCCAATTGTTGAAGGAACCAAACTGAAAGATGAAGAAATTCTTAAAAATACTACAGATTGTAATGTGGGTCCTTGCGGTCGCCGGTGCCGGTGTATTGGTCGGTTTTGTAGAGGTTCAGCAATACAGCAGGGCCTGCAAAAGTGTGGACATCCGGATCAGTTACGGCGCTGCGGATGTGTTGGTCACAAAAAAGGACATTGACTCAATCATACTAAAAACAGCAGGCATGCTGAAGGGCAAGCCGTTGGGATATATCAATGCCGGCTCCATTGAAAAGGCAATCCGTAACCAGCCCTACGTGGCAAAAGTATCTGTCTTTGAAAATAACGAAGGCAGGCTGTTCGTTAAAATACGCCAGCGTGAGCCATTGCTTCGTATCATCAACAGGAAATATGAAAGTTTTTATCTGGACGAATCCGGCGCCCTGCTTCCGGTGAATCCGAATTTTTCGGCAAGGGTACTGGTAGCAAACGGAGCCATCAATGATTCGTATATAAAAAATCCGAACTACCGGGTCAACATCCTTGCACTATCCGACTCGGTTTTCTACGATTCGTTGCTGACCAACCTTTACAAATTGACCATGTATATTTCCCATGACAATTTTCTGAAGGCGCAGATCGCACAGATCTACGTGAACGAATCCAGTGAGTTTGAACTTATTCCACGCCTCGGGAACCATGTTATCCTGCTTGGTAAAGCGGAGGATCTCGATGAAAAATTCAGAAGGCTATACGCCTTCTACAGGTTTGGACTCAATAAAATCGGATGGAATAAATACAACATCATCAATATAAAATACAAGAATCAAGTGATTTGTTCTAAAATTTAACGAAGCATGGAAAAATCAGGCATCATTGTCGGACTCGACATCGGTACAACCAAAATTGCGGTGATTGTCGGCCGTAAAAACGAATATGGGAAAATTGATATACTCGGATATGGCAAAGTACCGTCCATCGGGGTGAAACGAGGTGTTGTCGCCAACATTGACAATACGGTACAATCAATCAAAGACGCTGTAACTGAAGCCGCCACCAAATCGGGGGTCGACATCAAATATGTCAACGTCGGGATTGCCGGGCAGCATATAAAAAGCTTGCAGCACCGGGGCAGTATGATCCGTGAGGACAGTGAATTGGAGATCAGCCAGCAGGATATAGACAAGCTTTGCAACAGCATGTACAACCTGAACATGAACCCCGGGGAAGAAATTCTGGATGTGATCCCGCAGGAATTCAGTATCGACGGGGAACATGGCATCATGACCCCCAAAGGCATGATCGGCAGTTCACTGGAAGCCAATTTCCACATCATCATCGGGCAAACCGCCGCTGCCAAAAACATTTACAAATGTGTACGCAAAGCCGGGCTTGAAGTGGTGGAACTCATCATTGAGCCCATGGCCTCGGCGGAAGCCGTTCTCAGTGAAGAAGAAAAGGAGGCGGGTGTCGTGCTGGTCGATATCGGCGGAGGGACTTCCGACATCGCCATTTTTCATGCCGGCATCATCCGCCATACTGCCGTAATTCCCCTGGGCGGCGAAATTATCAGTGAAGATATCAAGGAAGGCTGTTCCATCATTAAAAAACACGCCGAAGAGCTTAAGGTGAAATTCGGTTCGGCCCTCGCCCGGGAAAACCGTGAAGAAGAGATTGTCGCCATACCCGGATTACGTGGGAGAACACCCAAGGAAATCAGCCTTAAAAACCTCGCTTCAATCATCCAGGCACGCATGGAGGAGATCATTGAACATATCTATTATGAAATCAAAAACTCAGGATATGAGAAAAAACTGATCGGAGGAATTGTCCTTACCGGAGGAGGGGCCCAGTTAAAACATATTGCCCAGCTTACCGAATTTATGACCGGTCTCGATACCCGGATCGGTTACCCGAATGAACACCTTTCAACAGATGTGGTCCCGGAAATGGCAAGCCCCATGTTTGCCACGGGAGTAGGCCTGGTGATTGAAGGAATCGGCCGGTATCAGAAAGAGGTTGAAAAAATGAAACCGGAGGGCCCAGTTATTCTAACGGAGATAGCAGAAATACCCGATAAGGGGAAAAAGAGCAAAGAGAAAAAGACCAAAGATTTGTCAAAATCAACCAAGCGCTTCCCCGAAATTTTCCTTGATAAAATCAGGAACATTTTCGAGGAAGATGTTGAATAATTCTTTATTAACAATCATTCGTTAATAAATAAACATGGAACCCCGTTTTTCAATTTTCTTTCTTAATACTTTTAAACCAAATAAAATCCAAGACCATGGCCGGAATGTTAAAATTCGAATCACCTAAAAATCAGTCCTCTATCATAAAAGTTATCGGTGTTGGCGGTGGTGGCAGCAATGCTGTAAACCACATGTTCCTGCAAGGAATCAAGGGTGTGGATTTTATCATATGCAATACTGATGCCCAGGCCATGGAATCGAGCCCGGTTCCTGTCAGGATCCAGCTGGGTGCCAACCTTACCGGAGGACTGGGTGCCGGGGCCGCTCCTTCCGTGGGCCGTAATGCCGCCCTCGAAAATTCAGACGACATCAGGGCAGTCCTCGATAAGGGAACAAAAATGCTCTTCATCACCGCCGGCCTTGGTGGTGGGACCGGCACAGGCGCCGCACCGGTGATTGCCCAGATTTCCAGGGAACTGGACATTCTTACCGTGGGTATTGTAACCATCCCTTTTTCCTTTGAAGGCAGGAAACGCCGTCAATCAGCGGAAGATGGCATCCGCCAGCTCAAACAGCATGTGGATGCCCTGCTCATCATCAGCAATGATAAACTGAGACTCCTGTGCGGCGACCTTCCATTGTCGGAAGCTTTTACCCGCGCCGACAATGTGCTGACAACAGCGGCAAAAGGAATTGCCGAAATTATCACCGTGGCAGGCTATATCAATGTTGACTTTGAAGATGTTAAAACCGTGATGAAAAACAGCGGTGTTGCCATCATGGGAACAGGCATCGCAAACGGCCCTAACCGTGCACAACTGGCCGTGGAAGAAGCGCTTAATTCACCCCTTCTTGATAACAACGACATCAACGGCGCCGGCAATCTCCTGCTCTATATCTCTTCCGGGAAAAATGAGATCACCATGGATGAGGTCACTGAAATTACCGATTATATCCAGCAAAAAACCAAAGCAACCGGCGATATCATATGGGGAAATGGTTTTGATGAAAACCTTGATGACAAGATCAGTGTGACCATTGTCGTGACAGGATTCGATGAAGACCATCAGGTAAAAGGCCCAAGTGAACCCGAAACTGTTAAAGTCTTCGGACTTTATGATAACACTGCGCCAAAAATCGAAAAACGCATCTACGCCCCGGAACAGGAAATTTCCGAATTGGTTGATTCCAGGGTACTCCCAGTGATAACTCCTGTTATTCCCGCTCCGGTGCTGTATTCACCGGAAGTGAATGCTGACCCTGTTGATCCGTTGAGAAACATCGAGTTCAATTTCAACAATTCCGAAGCTGATTTCCAGCCTGAACCATCCGCTGAACTCGTGGATGAATTTCAACCCACCATCAATGCTAGCCTGAATGAACCGCAGATCATATACCGTTCCCAGACAGCCCCCCCTCCTATTCAACCTTCCGAACCTGACCTCAGCGATTTCCAGACAAAAAAATCGATCGAACGGGTTTCAAAACTGCGTCAGCTCAGTGAAAAATTAAAAACACACCTGCCCATTGAACAGAACCTCTATGAAATAGAAAATATCCCGGCATATAAAAGACGCAATGTCGAATTGAGCGATGTAACCCCATCGTCCGAGTCCCAGATTTCGAACTATATGGTATCCGAAAATTCTGACAAGACGATTGAACTCAGAAGCGAGAATAAATTTTTAAATAAATCCGTCGATTAAATGAGCCTTGAACTAAAAATCAACGATGACATCAAGGCCACCATGCTGGCCCGGAATGCTGAAAAACTGGAAGCCTTACGAGCCGTCAAGGCAGCCCTGCTGCTCGAAAAAGCCAAAGAAGGTGCTACCGGGAACGTTGATGAAGAAGCTGAACTGAAAATCCTTCAGAAACTGGTCAAACAACGCCGTGAATCAGCCGACATATACCAGCAGGCCAATCGTCCTGACCTTGCCCGGAAAGAGTTATTCGATGCTGCGATCATTGAAACCTACCTTCCCCGGCAAATGTCAGAAGATGAAGTGACAGCCGTCATCAAAAATATTGTTTCCCAAACCGGTGCCACATCCATTAAAGACATGGGGAAAGTAATGGGCGCCGCATCGAAGGAACTCGCCGGCAAAGCCGACAATAAGATGATCTCGGTAATCGTCAAGCGTTTGTTGATGGGTTGATTTGCAGAGTTATAAAGTAACAAGGTAACAGGGTAACAGGGTAACAGGGTAACAGGGTAACAGGGTAACAAAGTGACAGGGAAAAAGGGTTACAGAAAAGCATTTCTATTTGTCATTCCTTTTCCAGTTTCCTGTAAATAATCCCTTCCATCCAGCGAAACGGCAACCACGCCATCATGCGAAGTTTCAGCATGTTGTTGATCCTGTATACCGGTGCAGGGTTCGGAACGCAAGATATGGTATGGATATAAGCCGCAGCCAGTTCAGGTGTGATAGTTTTTCCAATTTGTTTGGAAGCAGTTGCGGCAAACCGTTTAAACTGTTTCTCCAGGTTCCATTTACCTTCTGCCGGATGTAGCGTTGAAACTGTCTCAAGCAACCTGGTTTTGATGGCCCCCGGACGGACTACAACCACATCTATCCCCGAAAACCGGAGCTCAATCCGGAGGATTTGGGCATACGACTCCACGAGTTTCTTCGATAAGGGATAAGGCATAAAGGGAACCGTCAGGTTCAAACTTTCACTGCTGATATGAAGTATCCTGCCACCCGGCTTTCGCACCATCGGTAAAAAAGTCTGATTAACCCTGTATCCGCCAAAGACATTAATTTCAAAAAGATGCCTGAACTGGTCAACAGGAGCTTCTGACAATGGGAAATACCGGTCAATCCCGGCATTGTTGACAATCAGGTCAAGCACGATTCCCTCATGCCTGAGTATCGTAAAAGCTTGTTTCACTGAGTCATCAGAAGTGATATCCATGTTGATGACCATGGCAGCCATTTGCCCTAGCATCCAGGCCATCGACAGGTCATCGATGTCGGTTGCAATCACATGCCATCCGTTTGAAAGAAATTCTTGTGCCAACGCTCGGCCCAATCCATGGGCCGCTCCTGTAATCAGAACAACTTTCTCCATCAGATTTTATTAAAACCTTTTCTCAAAAACCTGCGTTCTTTAATATCCGAAATCCATTCTGAAAAATAACAAGCCGCACCCCACAGCACTTTCCATCTGCCAAAACCCGCCGGTACATCTTCGTACCAACGCTCCCCACGCAATATCCTGACAAAAGCCCTCCACGCGCGGTCATTGTCGCGTACGAATTTGTGAATTTTCATCGGGACTGCATTGAATAAATATTTAATCCGGTTTGCTTCCAGCAATTCACACATGAGTTCATCATTTACAGCTTTTGTATAGGGCTCCAATGATGAAAACTCATTCTGCAGATAAGCATGGCAACTCCTTGCAGCAAGAATGCCGCTCCTGACGGCATAATAGATACCCTCGCCCGTGAGCGGATCTGCCAGTCCGGCTGCATCACCTGCCACAAGAATGCGTCCATTATGAAACAGGCTCCTTTTTACCCTTACGGGGATCGGCCACGATTTAAGGGAAATGGTTTCAAGAACCTTGATCCCGAACCCCGTTTCAAGGTACTCCAATAATTTTTTATAATACGGCATCATCCATTTCGACAGGTTTGACGGGCCTCCCACACCTATCGAGAAATGATCTCCCTTCGGGAAAACCCAGCCATATCCGCCGGGGAAGGAGCCCCAATCCAGAAAAACGGTTTGAGAAAAAGCTTTGACCACCTCCGGGTCAACTTTGATTTCAGCTTCCCATGCCAATCCCGGCAGAATATGGTCGTGCAACCCCGCCGACCGGGCTACGGCACTTGAAGCCCCATCCGCACCGATCAACAGTTTTGATCGATAGGTCCCACTACGGGTTACAGCCGTTACAAACTCATTTCCCTGGGACACTCCCATTACTTTTTTACCGTGTATCACCCTTGCTCCTGCTTCCAAAGCTTTTTTCAGGAGAAAATCATCAAATACATCCCGGTTGGAGCAGAAAAGCATCGGTTCATCCGATGTTCGGGTAAATCCCTCCCGGAACCCGCTTGAAAAAATAATGGAATGGATCCGGGTTTCAAGAACAGGTGAAACATCAAATGGGATTTCCCGCAGGATTTTATACGTCAACCCTGCACCGCAAACCTTATACCGGGGAAACATTGATTTTTCAAGAATCAGGACGGATACCCCCTGCCTGGCGAGTTCAAAGGCGGCAAGAGAACCGGCCGGCCCGGCTCCGGCAATGATTACATCGGCATCGGTTGTCATTGGCTAAATGAGCCCCATTACCTCCCTCAGCAATTTCTCTTTGCTGATGGGAACAACACCTACTTCTTCGCAAACAAGGCCTCCTGCCAGGTTCGAAATATAGGCAACCTCATTGGGGTTCCGGTTCAATGCCAGGCACAACGATGCCAGGCTGATCACGGTATCTCCTGCACCGGAAACATCGGAAATCATCCGCATGTGCGCGGGAATGAAGATATTCCGCTCTTCATTGCGGTCTTTCATGCTCATTAAAACACCTTTATCCGACATGGTCGTAAGAACATACCGGCAACCAAGCAGGGATCGCAGTTTCTGTGCCGCTTCAATAACCGCCTGGGTGTCGACCAGTTCTTCGTCAAGGTTTAGCCCATCTTTCATCTCCTTCAAATTGGGTTTAAACAAGGTCACCTGCTGGTACGACATGAAATTTTTCTTTTTCGGATCAACGGTAACGGGTATTTTTGCTGTGTGCGCCCGTTTCACAACCTCTTCAATTAACTTTTGGGTGATGACGCCCTTATCATAATCCTGGAAAATGATGCAGTCGATCCTGGTTTTCGCCAGGATATGGTCAATGACGCGCAACAAGGTAAGAAAGTCACCCTGAACCAGGTTGTTGTCCATTTCCTCATCAACCCGCAACATCTGGTAGGAATTACCGAATATTCTGAATTTCGTGGTGGTGATGCGGCGGGTGCTGCGCACGATCCCGTCGTCGGTGATCTTTTCCTTTTTCAGCAGTTCAAGAAATTGATCCCCCTTATCATCTGTGCCAATCACCGAACACAGGATGGGGTTGGCGCCCATGGACCTGATGTTCATTGCCACATTGGCTGCGCCACCCATCCGGTTCTCACGTTTCCTCAAGGCAACGATCGGTATCGGGGCTTCCGGTGAAATGCGCTCAACCTTACCCCACAGATACGAATCAACCATTACATCCCCGATGATCATGATGTTAAGATGGTTGAAATCTTCAAAAAGTTTCCTGTAATTGCCCTCTTTATGCATCGGTTATTGATTTTTCAATAAGAAAACCGGAAAGAATCATTGCCCGGCCTCAGTAAAATGATAATCAGCAATGGTTTTGATTTTATTGTTGGCCTCATCGATATGGATCTCGCCATCCATCAACCGGATGATCCGGTGGGCATGCTGTGCGATGTCTTCCTCATGGGTGACGATGATCACCGTGTTGCCAACCTTGTGGATCTCTTCCAGGAGACCAAGAATTTCAACCGAGGTTTTTGAATCGAGATTCCCTGTGGGTTCATCCGCCAGGATAATTGCGGGGTGATTGACCAGCGCCCGTGCAATGGCGACCCGTTGACGCTGTCCTCCTGATAATTCATTCGGCCTGTGCGCCATGCGGTCACCCAATTTGACCTCTTCCAGGGTCTGTTTTGCAAGGTCCGTCCGCTTTGCTTTGCCAATCCCGGCATAGATCAGGGGAAGCATCACGTTTTCAAGTGCGGTTGACCGTGGCAATAAATTAAAGGTTTGAAACACAAAGCCAATCTGGCGGTTTCTTATCTCGGCCAGGGCGTTGTCGTCCATTTTACTCACATCCTCCCCGTTTAAAAGGTAACTCCCGCTCGTTGGTGTATCCAGGCATCCCAGGATATTCATCAGGGTTGATTTTCCCGAGCCGGAAGGGCCCATCAGTGCGACAAATTCGTTTTTCCTGATCACCAGGGAGACTGAACGCAGGGCTTGTACCAGAATAGTGCCGATCTTGTAGTTTTTTACAATGTTCTCGAGGCGAATAACTTCATCGTTCATGGATCAAATATATTAAAAACGTATGGTAAAATCTTCTTTGCTTAATTCTTCTTTGAAAAACAGGATGCCCATGTGGTACATATCAATGCTCACCTTTACCTGGGGATGATCCCGGATGATATTCCAGGCCTCTTCCATTCCTGCCGACCAATGTATGTCGTCGAAAATGAAAATCGAACCCGGATGCATATGTGCCATGCATTGCTTAAAATAAGCCAGCGTTGGTTCCTTTTTATGATTTCCGTCAAAAAAAACAAGATCCGGGACAGGCATGTCTGCCAGGGCCATGGCAAGTTTTTCCTCAAAATGACCGGTGAGGACCTGAATGTTATTAAGCCCCACCTTTTCAAAATTCTCACGGGCCAGATTTGCCGAGTCAAGGCAGCCTTCAATGGTGATGATCTGGCTATCCGGGGCTGCAAGCCCGAAATAAATGGCGCTGATGCCCAGTGAAGTGCCCAATTCAAGAATGGTTGCCGGTTTGTACTCATGAATCAACCGGAAAAGGAATTCACCTTTTTTGCGGTTCACCGAGGAATGATGAATGATATCCTTTACCCTCACAAACCGCTGATCGCAAGGAAAATCCTTGCATCTGGCACCTAAATCCTTACGCTTGATAAACCGGTTTGCCGTTTCAAGTTCCTTACGCAACCGGTTGACAACCCTGTATTGAACATAGGCATGATCGTTTTTTAAAACATTCTGGTAAAAACTAAAAACAAACGGAGAGTGTAAATGATACTTCGATTGCGCTCTCACCGCATGTTTCAGAAAACCAACCACGGCTTCGACCTGCCTGCTCATAATTTTTATTTGAAACTACAAATTTAGGGTAAATTCCACAGATTGACAAGTTGGACGATCACGACAAGAAATAGTTACAATTGGTAACGGATCCGACAAATCCGTTTTACTAACTTTGCCGTCAAAACCAGCCATAATGCCTTTTGTGAAATTATCCAGTATTGCAAACTATTTTTCGCTCGTCAAAATCAACCATACCATATTTTCATTGCCATTTGCCTGTATTGGCTTCGCCCTTGCTGTAAAAACACGGGATCAGGGCCTGGATGCCCGGTTATTCCTGCTGGTGGTGCTCTGTGTTCTTTTTGCACGCAATGCAGCCATGGGGTTCAACCGTTATGCAGACAGGGAGTTTGATAAAAAGAATCCCCGCACTGCCATGCGCGAAATTCCAAGTGAGGTGATTTCTCCCAGGTCGGCCCTTGTTTTTGTGATCATCAACGCTATGCTCTTTGTTTTGGCAAGTTATCAGTTGAATTTTTTATGCTTTTTACTCTCCCCAATAGCGCTGCTTGTAGTAATGGGGTACAGCCTCACCAAGCGGTTCACCTATTTGTCGCATGTATTCCTCGGGATCGGGCTTGCACTTGCACCCATTGGCGCCTACCTGGCGGTAGCTGCCCGGTTCGACGTGCTTCCGCTCATCTATTCTTTTGTCGTAATTTTTTGGGTAGCCGGTTTCGACATTTTATATGCCTTGCAGGACATTGAGTTTGACCGCTCGGAACGATTGATGTCACTGCCTGCCAGGTTAGGCCGGGTGAATGCACTCATCCTTTCTTCTGTATTTCATCTCTTTGCACTCATCCTGGTCGCTGCCGGCGGAATCCTTGGCAACTTTCACCTCCTCTACTGGATTGGTGCGGCAGTTTTTGCGATCCTGTTGTGCTATGAACATTTAATTGTAAAACCAACCGATATATCACGCGTTAACCTTGCCTTTGCCACCATGAACGGGATGGCGTCCGTCATCTTTGCCTGCTTTGTCATCGCCGACCTGTTCCTTGGGTAAAGCCAATCCTTTCTGACGGCATGCTGCTTCAGATCCCCGGCAGGGAACCTGTAGTCTTGGCTTTGGCCCCGGACCAGGTACTGATCTTTTTTCTTTGATGTGGCCCAACACCCAAAAAAGGCTCAGGATGATAACCATCCCGCTTATTCCGCATGCATCCTAAGCAAGCAGCTGGCATATTGTTGATAAAAAACTTGACAAATCATATCATTTGTAGTACATTCGTGTGTTCATTTCCGGAAAAGATTGTATATGGTCTCAAAGAAAGTTTGTGCCATTATTGTTTCCTGTGTATTATTTTCAAATGCGCACCTTTGTTTTGCCCAGCCGATATTAAAACCGGATCCCTCAGCTGATTTTGATAAGTCCAAAGGGATCATTGTTCTTACACCGGCAGTGAGGGGAACATTCTACATGAATGATCACATACTGACGGAAATAAAGGGAAATGACACCATTTTTGTGATCAATGTCAATCCGGCAATTTACAAGATAAAATACGTCAGTCCCCCATTATCCCTGGAAAGAAACATAGCGGTTTACAGGCATAAAGTAGTGGAGATCATGCCGGGCACGGATTCGATCCGGTACAGGAACAACATGCTGAAATGGCAGCCGACAGCCGAAAGGATTGCCGGGAAACCGGTTTATTTCCTGCTTAAGAATTATATTTATACGATCGTGCAGGTTTCAACAATTAATCTTCAATGGATGGAAACTTTCACCTGGTTCAGCACGATCACTGCGGTAGCCGGTTACCAAGTTGCCCAGGGTTTCTGCATCGGCGCTGGTCTTTCGTATAATCATTTCGATATTCCTTCTTCAAAAGTTTATAACAGTCCTTACGCTGTTGGAATTGAAAATGTTTCCGCTCTTCCTGTATTCATGGATCTGCGTGTCAATTTATCAGATAAAAGGGTTGCGCCTTTTTTCAATTTCGATATAGGATATTCCATTTTGCTCACAAAAAAGACTTCCGAAAATATAATCGATACTTACCCTCAATACAGCCGCTCTGCATCGCAGGTAACGAATGGGGGACTCCATTTATCCTTTGGTGCAGGCCTGAGGATTGCAATATCCAAATTCATCCAGGTTATTACATCATTGGAATATTGTCATGAAGGGGGAATAGTAAAGTATACTTCCCTTGATACAGGACCAGACCCGTACTATTTTGAACAATCCAGGATTTATAAAAACAACAGTTTAAGGATCAACATCGGGATTGGGTTGCAATACAGGTAAAAATTAAACCAGTGAAAATGTCTTCTTACAAAACAAAAATGCAACGGATCCTGAAAACAGGTTGTTTGATCCTGATCCTTGTTTCTTTTGACTGTTTAACCGGGTGTTATTATTATGGTGTGTCGACAAAAACAAAACTCACTCCTGAAGATATCCGTTGGGAGGATTTCAACGATAAATACCTTATTCTTCATTTTCGAGATTCAGCCATGCACATGGTTTTAAAAAATGTCGATTCTGCAGTGATGACATGCAGCGTCTCGGCCCTTCCTGATAACCATACCATGTACCTGACAACGAATCCAAACCGGGATAACCGCTTCAGAAAAAAAAGCCTTGCACATTCCCAGGGAGATGTTCTCAACGAAGTACACCTGTACGCTTCCGCGATGAAAAAGACAAACAATAGCATTGTCCTGGTCGATTTTTCATCGATAACCAAAATGGAAATATACCGCTATTCACCCGGACATTCAACTTTATCACATGTTTTGCCTTCAGTCCTTGCCCTTCCTGCAGCTGCCGGACTGGTTGGTCTGATCATTTTGCTGACGAAATCGTCCTGTCCGTATGTCTATATTTATACCAATGACAACTTTGTATTTGCCGGGGAGATTTTCAGCGGGGCCGTATACCCGTCGCTGGAGCGGAATGATTATCTCCCCTTGCCAGGATTCGAACCGGCCAATGGAAAATACCTGGTGAAAATAGCCAATAAACTTCCTGAAATTCAACACATTAATCTTTCAGAACTTTGGGTTGTTCAGCACCCGGTGAACACCGGGGTACTGGTCGATAAACACGGGGTCATTCATACTTTTTCCGCCCCGCGATCCCCGGAATCAGCCATTTCTGCCGGAAACCGGGATCAGTTAAACCTTTTGACCACAGTTGATGATCATTCTTTTATATTTGACGAAGATCCTTCAGTAACGCTTGATACCTGTGCAAGAAACAGTCTTTGCCTGACATTCAGGGTGCCGCCTGACAGTCATTCCGGGAAATTGATCCTCCATGCTAAAAATTCTGTCTGGGGGGATTATATTTTTGGTGAATTCTCCAAACAATTCGGCAATAAATATGGTGCATGGGTTAGGAAACAGGGTAAAACCGCTCCGGATAAACCATTAATGTGGAAAAAGGACCAGGTGCTTCCCTTGATGGTCTATCTTGAAACCAACGACGGTTGGCAATTTGTTGACTTTTTTGACCTGGCAGGCCCCCTTGCCTTCCGTGATATGGTAATGCCGATCGATCTTTCAACAGCCATGAAGGGTCATTCTGGTCAGGGAAACCAGGTCAGAATAAAAATCGAGACCGGATTCATGTTCTGGGAGCTGGATTATGCATCAATGGACTTTTCCCAGGATCTTCCGGTCAGGATGAATGCCATTAAACCATCTTCTGCTGTCAATGAATCAGGAAAGAAGGTGGAAAAACTGCTTGCTGCAGATGATGACCAGTATTATAATCAACCGGAAACCGGCAATGAAGTTATCCTTGATTTTACCTCACCCGACATTACGCAGGATGGGAATCGGAGTATTTTCCTTCATTCAAAAGGGTATTATGTGCATGTCAGGAATTATCAAAACCCGCCCGACATCTCTGCTCTTGAAACATTCCGCATTCCGGGACGACTCAGCCAGTTTTCTTTTGACCGTTTTTCGGAAACAAAGAGCAGGTTCAGCGCAAAATATCCTTCATCTCCTAAAAAATAAAGATGACTCACGGGAATTCACCTGCAACCATTACCGGAATTAAAATCAGATGGATTGCCCTCCGGATGTGGATTCACCTTTTCAGGATTGCCCTGGATGAGTACCGCTCTTATAAAGATGTCCTGAAGACACTTCACGCAATGTTAACGCTGAGAAAAAAATTTGCCGGTGAAAACCATACCACCAAAATGATCGGGGCCAATGGGCGGTTTTACTGGAACATGCATTTGCCGGGGTTTCCGTCAATCATATTCGATCAGCATTTCCTTGGCGCGATGAACAGAACAATACCCGTCCGTTCTTTACACAACCGCCTGGCAATCCTGTTCCTTGGAATCACCAGGAGATGTCCGCTGAAATGCAGGCATTGCTATGACTGGGCTCCTGGACAACAGGATGATACACTTTCTGTAACAGAACTTCAAACGATCATATCAAAATACCTCGAGAAAGGAATCAGTCAGGTTTTTTTTCTTGGAGGCGAGCCGATGGTACGGTTCGATGACCTGGTAAAACTCGTCCGGTATATCGATGGAAAATCGGAAACATGGTTTTCAACCTGCGGATATCAACTCGACAAGGAAAAAGTTTCCATTCTTAAGGAGGCCGGATTGACAGGGGTCATGATCAGCATTGATCATTTTGACCAGCAAAAGCACAATGCCATCCGCGGGCATGAACAAGCCTTTGACTGGGCTATGAATGCCACGCAAAACGCAGTTGATGCCGGGTTACTGAGCTGCTGGTCACTGTGTCTGACTCCGGAATTGATTGATTTGCAAAAATTACTTACCTATACGGCCCTGGCTGCTTCATGCCATGTGAACTTTGTCAACATTCTCGAACCAATGGCTGCAGGAAGATATGCAGGGAAAAATGTGACGATTGATAGCCAGGGGCTGAACATCCTCGAAGAGTTCTATCTACAAATGAATCGTGACCCGCTCTATTCACAATTTCCTATTATTGTTTATGATGGATACTTTTCCAGAAGGTTAGGCTGCCTGGGTGCTGGAAACAGGTATCTCTATATTGACAGCCTCGGGCATGCTCATCCCTGTCCGTTTTGCCGCTCATCAATAGAGATCAATGCCTTGTCCGATCCGGCAGAAACTCAGCTGGACAATCTGAAGGACCAGGGATGTCTTTTAAAAATCAACGATGAAGATTGAGCTCAGTACACCTGGATGAAACAGGTTGTTGAGAATTGAATTTTGGTGATTTTCCGCAAATCAAAAACTTTAATATTGCAGAAATCCATAAAAACACCTGGTTTCAATTCCCTGAATTTGAAATGATGCCGGAGTACCTCTTGAATTCATCATTCAATATGGAATAATTCAACAATCGGGTGTCAGGGTGTTGAAAATCATTTTGAAAACAATCGCGGGGGAGTTAATTTTACCAATGCACTCAACTTTAAAAATTCCATGCATTTCATCCACTGACAAAAATCAAAACCATGAAAACGACCATCCTGATCCTGCTTTTGATCCCCAGCTTTCTCCTGCAGTTGCCGGCGCAAACCGATTCCGTCGTCCTGAAGCCTTACCGCGTATGGGTAATTCCGATGAAGCATGCCCGTAACATTGAAGGAATTTTATATGAAACCAGGGATTCTTCCGTGGTGGTCTCCAACACGTCACTGAAAAACATTTACAATTCGGGCAGCATTAACGCTACCGAGGTTTGGTCAAAACACATCAGGCAGATCGATCTCAAGAGGAAGGGAGCCGAAGGAACAGCAGTACTGATCGGCTGCAGTGCCGGGGCGGTTATCGGGTTGCTCGTAGGGTTATTGGTGGCTAGCCCTGGTAGCAATAAAAACCTGAATGAGGACTTCCAAACCGGGAAAATGATTGTTTTTCCGCTTCTTTGCGCAGGTGTTGGCGCAGGCATCGGTGGCATGGTGGGCGGCGCGAAAATAAAGATCCGGATTAACGGAAACCAGGCAGAACTGGAGCGAAACAGGTCGCGGCTGGAAAGGTATTCCATCAAAAAACAACCTTACCCCAACAAGCCTGGTGCCGGATCATTTTCACATCTCCGTGATACACTCACCGATATCGATGGGAATGTATATCACCTCCTCGCACTCGGTGGGCAGGTATGGATGGCGGAAAACCTGAAGGTGACCCGCTTCCGCGACAGCATTGAAATACCAGTAACCTCAACCAGGAAATTAACAAATGAAATCCACTATAACTGGTCTGCTGTTGCCGATGTGCGAAATATTTGCCCCGCAGGTTGGCACGTCCCTTCACAGACCGAATGGACCTCCCTGTGCAACTCGCTCGGTGGGGAGGAAAATGCCGTCGGCATGCTGGAGGGTTATTTTACACCACGAGGTTATACAGCTCAGTGGTGGTCGTCAACAGGATACCCTGAAGATTCAGGTTGCTTCATTATGAATGTTGAAAGCGGCCGTGCCGCTTATACCGTTCAGCCCGGAACATCATTCCTGCCGGTCAGATGTCTCCGGGATAATTAAAGATCACCAGTGAATCTGCTGAACATCTCGATAACACAAATTTTTATCTTTCTTTTCTTCTGTGGCAGAGCGTTTTACCGCGATTAGCAACAATCAGTGTTTTCAAGGCATTTTTTCTTAACCACAAAGGCGAAGAAGGATGCACGCCTTTGCGGTTAATTTTTCATCGTCCCCAACTGTCCCGGTCCAGCGAACGGTAATTGATCGCCTCGGCCAGGTGTTCCGTCCGGATATCTGCGGCATGATCCAGGTCGGCGATGGTGCGGGAAACCTTCAGAATCCTGTCATAAGCCCGTGCTGACAGTCCAAGTTTTTCCATGGCGGTTTTCAATAACTGGTTCCCGGTGTCATTGATCCGGCAGACCTCCCTCAACATCCGTGAGGGGATTTGTGAATTGCTGTGAACCCCTTCCATTCCTTCAAACCGCTTCTCCTGTATTTTCCTGGCACGGATGACCCTCTCCCTGATTGCCTCGCTGTGCTCCGTTTGCCGGTTATCGCTCAATCGTTTAAAATCAACCGGCACCACTTCAATATGAATGTCGATGCGATCAAACAACGGCCCCGAAATCCGGTTGATATATTTCTGCACCTCCCCCGATTTGCACTGGCAGGCCGTCGTGGGGTGGTTGTAATAACCGCACGGACAAGGGTTCATCGCCGCGATCAGCATGAAACTGGCCGGGAATTCCAGGGTCATTTTTGCCCTGGAAATGGTTACCACCCGGTCCTCCATGGGTTGCCTAAGTACCTCCAGAACAGTACGTTTAAATTCCGGCAATTCATCCAGAAACAAAACACCGTTATGAGAAAGTGATATTTCACCCGGCTGAGGGATGCTTCCACCCCCGACGAGTGCGGAGTTCGAAATGGTATGGTGCGGCGCCCTGAATGGCCTTAATGCAATCAACGACCGATGGGTTCCCAGCTTACCGGCTACCGAATGGATTTTAGTAGTCTCCAGGGCCTCCTCCAGGTTTAAAGGGGGCAGAATGGATGGAATTCGTTTCGCCAACATGGTCTTGCCTGCCCCGGGCGGACCGATTAAAATGACATTGTGTCCTCCTGCAGCACCGATTTCCAAAGCCCTTTTGATATTTTCCTGACCCCGCACATCGGCGAAATCATACTCATAGTGTGAAACCTGGCAGGAGAATTCGTCCCTGGCATCCAAAATGGTCGGGACCAACTGGATCTCATCATTGAAAAACCCGATCACCTCCCTGATCGAAGTGATGCCATATACCTCAAGTTCGCCGACAATGGATGCTTCCCTGGCATTCTGAACCGGTAAAAGAATCCCCTTGAAACCTTTTTCACGTGCCTCTATCGCAATGGGGAGCGCGCCTTTTATTGGCATCAATCCGCCATCGAGCGAAAGTTCCCCCATGATCATGTATTTTTCAAGTTTATCCGTTTTGACGACCTCATTCGCTGCAAGAATTCCAATGGCAATGGTCAGATCATAGGATGATCCTTCCTTGCGGATATCGGCAGGCGCCATATTGATGATGATCTTTTTCCCGGGAATCCGCTGCCCGTTGTTGCGCAAGGCTGATTCGATGCGCTGGTGGCTCTCCTTCACTGCATTATCGGGCAAACCGACCATGAAGAACTGGATTCCCTGGTCCATGTATACCTCCACCGCAACTGTAATGGCCCTGATACCAAAAACAGCGCTGCCAAACGTTTTTACAAGCATAATCAGGCTGGGTTTCCAGCTTAATCAGAAAATCAGGTAAAAGTGATGCAGGAAAATGGGAAAGTTATTAACAAAGTGACAGGGTAACAAAGTGACAAAGTAACAGGGTAACAGGGTAACAGGGTAACAGGGTAACAGGGTAACAGGGTAACAGAGTAAATCGAAAATTGCAATTACTTTTCCGGTTTAAAATGCGAATTGCTCAGTATCTTTTGAGCATCTGTTTCATTCATGACTTGCTGGAAGGTGAGGTCAGGCTGGTTTTCCAGGTATTTTCTGACGATCTGCCATCCAAGCCATTCGCCCAGCCTGGGCGGTGCATCTTTTGAAAATTCGGCTGTGAAGGGACCATCGGCCATAAAGGAACGGATCAGTTTCCCATCCGTGGTAAAAAGAATCCTGTTCTCAATGATGGCAGCCCAAACATGAACCTCGTTCTTAATGATCCAGTCATACTGCTCTTTTGAATACCCGATCTTCAATCTGTCTTCCGTCTGCGGAATCATGGCATCCAGGAATAACAACCGTTTCCCGGCTTCTGTCATTTGTTCGAGCAGCGTATTGCCGGGAAACTGCGTCGGGTATGAGATCCTTCCAAGCACCTTCATGCAGTCGGGGACCAGGTGCATGGCCGTCATCCGGGAGATGCGGTAAGCAGGCAACCCATCAGAAACATATGGTTTGAAATCCTTTCCAAGATAATTGTCCAACCCGATGAGCAATACGCTGTCGGCAAACTGAACCGGGTAATCATAATCTCCTCCTGAAACATAGCTGTATATCCTGGGGACTTTAAACCCAGGGTAATAATAAAGATAATGCTTCAAAGCCATGGTCAAATCCCCTTCCAGTCCTGCGATTTGCCTGTATTGACTATCAACGGCTGCCTGGAAAATCCGGTTCCGGGGGCTTTCAAGGTAGGCCTTCATTTCAGAAAGCTTTGCCGGATCGCCCAGGTCGGTGTCGAGAAAAAACCGGTAAGCCGGTTTCAACCCCTCAAGCCCCTGCTGAAGCTGATCAGGATTGACTTTGAACAGGTCAATATCGTACCTGTGAACCTTTAAATCAGCAAGGCTGACCTTTGAAACATCCACATCGAGCCGCCCTTTCCCATGGCCACAACCCGACAGGATCACCAGGGTTAAAACAAAATAAATTCCACTTTTACTTATCTTTCGGGCCATAAAACATTTCATGAGTTTGTAAAATATAGTTTTTTCACAGCGAAGATGCCTGGAGAGTGATAAAATCCGTCAGTTCTTTTTCGTTCCGGGTGCCGATCAGTACAATTTTCCCGGTCTTTAAATATATCTGTAAACCTTTGTCCCCTGAAACGCTGTAAGCCTTTCCGGTAGCATTGGATTTAATCCCCCAACCGCCGTAATCACGGATTGGATGATATGTAATGACCTCGCAATTTTCAATTTGTTCCCAGTTCATGCGTTGAAATTTAAAATGAAAAGGGAAAAACTTAAAACTGATCCCGTTTTTATCAATTCGGGTAACCAGTTTGGCAAATCCAAACAACAATGCAACCAGGATAAAAAGAGCCATTACCGAAATAAAAACAATGACCAGCGCAGTATCGCTCATCGGATGGTCGCCAAATTTTTGTCCCTTGACCAATTGTTTATAGATTCCAATTCCAAACAAACCAGCGATGGCTATTGCCGAAGGGATTAATCCGAGCCATATCCATGTCCGGTTAAATCTCTGTATTTCCTGGTATACCATACTGAAATAGGTGCCTGATGAAAGAAACGTGTTTCCCGGTTGATTATTTTTGGATAAAAATATAAAGAATCGATGAATGACTGGATGATTAATAGCTATTTTTGCCTTGAAATACTTCATAATATTATATAAATGGCCAATATGAGAAAACGCTCAGCCCTTTTACTCATTATCCTTGTATTCGGTGTTCCTGGCGTTACCTTCTGCCAGGCAAAAATCCCGATGAAACTGGGGCTGAAAATTGCTCCGAACATCGGTTGGATGAGCCCGGGCACCAAAGGATATTCCAGTGATGGTGCCAGGCTTGGAGCAACCATTGGATTTGTGAGCGATTTTTATTTTGCTGAAAATTATGCCCTTTCCACAGGGTTTAATTTTCAGTTCATCAATGGAAAATTGAATTACGAGGATTCCCTGTTGATCGGGAATAACAATACACTTACTGACGGGGATGTTTCCAGGAAATACAACTTCCTGTACCTCGAAATCCCGGTCATGATTAAAATGAAAACCAAAACTTTCGGAAAAATTTCCTATTTCGGGCAGATCGGAATTGGGACCGGTTTCCGGGTCAAAGCAACTGTCAAGGAACATTTTCAACCCACAGCAGGGGTTCCGGTTGACCAGCAGTATGAATTCAACAATGGCACCACGCTTATCCGGGAGGCAGTTCTCGTTGGCATTGGTTTTGAATATCATGTTGATGAGTCTTCAACGATCATGATCGGCTTGTCATATTCCAACGCCCTCAACAATGTCCTCACCGGTGTGAATTATAAAACAAACCAGATTGAAAAAAGTCAACTGAACTTTGCAGAACTCAATATTGGATTCCTTTTTTAATCTTCCGTGATGAAAATTGCCTTGGCTCAATTGAACTATCGTGTCGGTGATTTCGGGCACAATGTTTCACTCATTACCGAAACCATTGAAAAAGCAAAATCCCTGCAGGCCGGTTTGGTTGTTTTTGCCGAACTCTCCGTTTGCGGTTACCCTCCGCGTGATTTTCTCGAATTCAATGACTTCATCCGCAGGTGCGATGAAGCAGTTGTATTGATCGCAAGCAAATGCCATGGCATTGCAGCCATCGTTGGCGCTCCGTCGCTCAATCCGGCACCCAAAGGGAAGCCGCTTTATAACAGCGCATATTTTCTGGCCGACGGAAAAATTCTTGCCAAAGCAAATAAAACGCTGCTTCCCAATTACGATGTTTTTGACGAATACAGGTATTTTGAACCAAACAGGTTGCCGTATTCCATAGTAACATACAAAGGACATCGCATTGCATTGACCATTTGCGAAGATCTGTGGAATATTGCGGATGATCCGCTTTATATCCGCAACCCGATGGATGAACTGGTGCAGCTGAACCCCGATGTCGTCGTCAACATTGCCGCATCGCCATTCAATTACCACCAGCAGGAATTCCGAAGAAGTATCCTGGTCAGGAACGCACAAACATACAATCTGCCAGTGATATACGTAAACCAGGTTGGCGGACAAACGGAGCTGATCTTCGATGGAGGATCGATGGTTGTTGATGACAATGGAGATGTTGTAGCGGTACTGAAGGAATTTGAAGAGGATTTTTTCACTTTTGAATTGCAAAATGCAAGGTGCAAAATCCAAAATCCAAAACCTGGCCTTGCCCAACCAGCACATCTGCACAGTTTCAAATCATTGGCTTCGCCTGATACCATCCGGTTAATTTATGCTGCCCTCCTGCTGGGAATTAAAGATTATTTCGGGAAAATGGGTTTTTCAAGAGCGATCCTGGGACTGTCGGGCGGAATTGACTCGGCAGTCACCCTGGTGCTGGCTGCCTATGCACTTGGCAGTGAAAACATTCGGGCTATCTTACTCCCGTCGCAGTTCTCATCAGACCATAGCATTTCCGACGCTGTTTTGCTTGCTGAAAATCTTTCGGTTTCTTACGACATCATCCCGATAGAAGAGACTTTCCAATCGTTCGAAAAAACCCTTCAGCCTCAATTTGCCGGGCTGCCATTCAACCTTGCCGAAGAGAACATCCAGGCCAGGATCCGGGCCGTCATTCTCATGGCATTATCCAATAAATTCGGGTACATCCTTTTGAACACCTCGAATAAAAGTGAGGCTGCCGTAGGGTATGGCACCCTTTATGGAGATATGTGCGGCGGCTTATCAATTTTAGGGGATGTGTATAAAACGCAGGTTTACGAACTGGCACGCCTCATCAATAAAAACCGGGAGATCATTCCCCTGAATTCAATTTCGAAACCGCCATCTGCCGAATTACGGCCGGGGCAGAAAGATTCAGATTCTTTGCCTGATTATGATATCCTCGACCAGGTACTCTTCAAATATATAGAACAGCACACCGGCCCGCTGGAATTGATCGCGGAAGGGTTTGATGAAAAGGTTGTCAATACTGTTCTGAAACTGGTCAATACCAGCGAATACAAGCGTTACCAGAATCCGCCGATACTCCGCGTATCGCCCAAAGCATTCGGAATGGGACGCCGGATGCCCATCGTAGCGAAATATTTATCGTAATTATTCAGTGGTAACCGATTCAACCGCTTTGATCTCCGGAATTGCCCTGATCATGGCTGTTTCAATACCATTTTTCAAGGTCATCTGGCTGTGGGGGCAATTCCCGCACATACCCAGTAAACGGATATTAACGATATTGTCGTCGGTCAGGTTGATATATTCAACATCACCTCCATCAGCCTGGAGATAGGGCCGGATCTGTTCCAGGACATTTTTAACTTTCGATTCAAGTTCTACGTTTGCAATCATGAGAAAAGATTATTGAATGATTAATTGATTTTATTTTACATTGTCCGGTCGTCCGGCACTCCCAAAAATCTCCCTGACGGAATTGCTGATGGCAATCTGCTGTGCCACGTTCTCAGATAACTTTTTGAAGGCAGTGGCGGCTATTGAATCATCGTTAACCGCCATGGGAATCCCGGCATCACCTGATTCTGAAATGGCAGAAACAATCGGAATTTGTCCAAGCAAGGGAATGTTCAGTTCCCGGGCAAATTTACCACATCCGCTTTGTCCAAAGATATAATATTTTTTCTCCGGGGATTCTGGGGGTGAGAAATAGGACATATTTTCAACCAGCCCGAGGATCGGAATGTTAATTTTGTCGTTGCGAAACATATCTGCGGCTTTTCGCACATCGGCAATTGCAACCTGTTGGGGTGTGCTGACAATGATGGCACCGGTTAGCGGGAAATCCTGTATCAGTGTCAGCGGAATGTCGCCAGTGCCGGGCGGAAGATCGATCACCATGTAATCAAGCGACCCCCATTCGGCATCAGTGAAGAGCTGCCGGAGAGCCATCGAAGCCATCGGCCCCCGCCAGATCAGCGCTTTCGATTGGTCAACAAAAAACCCGATAGACAGTACCTTTATTCCGAATTTTTCAAACGGATAGACGTAGGTTTTACCATCTTTGTCGTAACCTGTCGGCCGTTCATTGACCATGCCAAACATCATCGGGATCGAAGGTCCGTAAATGTCAGCATCGATCAGGCCAACCTTTGCACCGGTTTTTGCCAGGGCAATGGCAAGGTTCACTGCTACCGTGGATTTACCAACACCTCCTTTTCCCGATCCAACGGCAATGATGTTTTTCACTTCCTTCAACATGGCATCCGTCTCCCTGCGCCGGGTTGTTACGCTCGAAGTCATGTTGATCTCTACGTCAACACCCTGAGCTACATACTGGTGGATCGCGTCGACGCATGCCTGCCTGATCTGATTCTTCAGCGGGCATGCCGGGGTGGTCAGGACTACATCAAAGGTTACTTTTTCCCCGTCAATGATGATGTTTTCAATCATATTCAACGTAACCAGGTCCTTTCTCAGGTCAGGGTCATCCACATGCCTGAGGGCATCAATTATTTGATTTTTTTCAATAGCCATTATTTGATTTTTGATTGTCGATTTTTGATTTTGCATTTTGCATTCTACAACTCCTTCCCGGGGTTCCAGAACAACTCTTCAAACCGGACTACCCGGTCATTTTCCACGCTGACTCCTTCACTCTCAAGAAGTTGCTTCATAATGACCGGACCTCCGAAATGATGCCTGCCAGTCAGAAAGCCATTGCGATTGACCACGCGGTGTGCGGGAACATCATTTACCTGTGTGTGTGCCGCGTTCATTGCCCAGCCCACCATCCTTGCCGATCCACGCGTTCCAAGGTATTCAGCGATTGCTCCGTAAGAGGTCACCCGGCCTGCCGGAATCATCCGCACAACATCATACACATTCTCAAAAAATGAATCGGATTTTTTCTTCAACCGGCCCGCCATTACATCTGCTCCTTGATTTCGAGCAGAAATCCCTTGATCCTGTTGAGTGAATCGATGGCCTCTACGTTGTTTACAATATCCTCTTTGTTGTCCCTGAGCTTGTCTTTGGCGCCCTGCAAAGTAAATCCCCGTTCCTTTACCAGGTGATAAATGATCCGAAGGTTATCAAGGTCCTTTTGGGTAAAAAGACGGTTACCTTTTTTATTCTTCATGGGTTTAAGAATATCAAATTCTTTTTCCCAGAATCTGATCAGCGAAGCGTTTACCTCAAATAAATCAGCCACTTCGCCAATTGAATAATAGACCTTCTCAATTTTAATTTTTTTCTTTAACATCTATAACTTGACTAGTCCATGGTTTGTGACGGGAGTGCCGATAGTTCCAGCATCATTTTAAATTGCTCCGGTGTTAGATCATTGAAAAAGAAATAGATCGGGTTCACGGGCACCCCATTTTTCCTGACTTCATAGTGCAAATGGGGAGAGGTTGATTTCCCTGTATTTCCAACATATCCGATAATCTGCCCGCGTAAGATCTTCTGACCTGGTTTGACAAATATTCTCGAAAGATGGGCATACCCGGTTTGGTAATTATACCCGTGATCTATCCTTATTTCATTGCCATAACCACCTTCAACATCGCGACCTGCCAAAATTACGGTTCCATTCCCCGTAGCATATACCTCCGTGCCCACGGTCGCTGAAAAATCCATACCCTCATGAAACTTCCGCACCTTGTAAAAAGGGTCCATCCTGGCGCCGAAATAGGAACCGATCCTTTTCAGATCCTTGTTATTGACGGGCTGTATTGCCGGAATGGAAACCAGCATCTTCTCTTTGTTTTTGGCCAGATTAAAGACTTCATCAAATGATTTTGACTGAACATACAGCTTCCCTAAAATCCGGTCCATGTTTTTTTCAGTCTCAATGATCAGATCAGAATTTGAATATCCTTTCAGGGCCTCATACCGGTCGATGCCACCTATCCCGGCCGACCGGATGGCATTTGGAATGGGTTCGGCTTCGAAAATCACCCGGTAAATGTTATCATCCCTGTCCTGGAGGTCGGCCAGGATCTTGGTGACTTTATCCAGCTGATCATTTAATATCTGATACTGCAACTTCATCTGGTCGATTTCCCGCTTCTGTGCCTTCTCCTTGGGAGAATCGAGGAAATTGTATGCAAGGATCAATACCACGGCAGCAAATACAACCCCGGTGGACAAGTGTGAGAAAAAATACAACAACCGCTTCCGCATCGTTGTATGTACCCGATCGAAGGTTAAAGACTTTTTATTGAATTTGTACTTTACCTTGCTCATCAACAGGTTATAAAGAATAATTCAAAACAGGCAGGCTAACAGCTACAAAATTAAGTAAATAATTAACTTTGCAGCCGTTTTCAAGATCTAAAAATTGTTAAAGATTGTTAACATATTGTTAATCTTATAATTACATGAACAATACCGATATCCGCCAGGCTTTTCTTAACTTCTTTCAATCCAAAGAACATGCAATAGTCCCGTCGGCACCCATGGTGGTTAAAAACGACCCTACGCTGATGTTTACCAATGCCGGCATGAACCAGTTTAAAGATATTTTTCTTGGCAACCAGGAGGGTAAGTTCAAACGTGTAGCCGATACGCAAAAGTGCCTGCGCGTTTCAGGAAAACATAATGACCTTGAGGAAGTTGGCCATGACACTTATCACCATACCATGTTCGAGATGCTTGGCAACTGGTCATTTGGAGATTATTTTAAAAAGGAGGCCATTGCATGGGGTTGGGAGTTGCTTACCGGGGTGTTGAAAATCGATAAAAATTGTCTCTATGTCACTGTTTTTGAAGGTGATGACAAGGAAGGCCTGGCCAGGGATAACGAAGCCATTGAATTCTGGAAACAGCACCTCCCGGAAGAGCGGATCCTGCTGGGATCCAAAAAAGATAATTTCTGGGAAATGGGTGATACCGGCCCTTGCGGCCCCTGTTCAGAAATTCATGCCGATATACGCTCCGAGGCTGAGAAAGCGAAGATTCCCGGGAGAGACCTGGTAAATAAGGGAGACCCTCATGTCATCGAAATCTGGAACCTGGTTTTTATCCAGTACAACCGGATGGCCGGAGGGCAACTCGTTGAGCTTCCGGCTAAACATGTGGATACCGGGATGGGATTTGAACGGCTGTGCATGGTGTTGCAGGGAAAAAAATCCAATTATGATACCGATGTTTTCCAGCCAATTATCCATGTGATCGCACAGAAAGCCGGGATTAAATATGGGGACGAACCCACGACCGACATCGCCATGCGTGTCATCGCCGATCATCTGCGCGCCATTGCCTTCGCCATTGCCGATGGTCAACTTCCTTCGAATGTAAAGGCCGGGTATGTTATTCGCCGGATATTGCGCCGTGCGGTCCGGTATGGCTATGCCTTCCTTGGGTTCAGAGAACCATTTATACATGACCTGATACCGGTGCTGATTGCCCAGATGGGACAGGTCTTCCCGGAACTTGTCGCACAAAAAGACCTGATCACCAATGTGATCCGCGAAGAAGAAGCTGCGTTTTTACGGACCCTTTCGACAGGGATTCAACGATTCAATGCATACATAACCCCTCCCCAACCCCTACCCAAAAAGGGAGGAGCAGGAGTTGAAATCGCTGAGGCAACCCCGACTGATACACTGTCATGTGTCACGCGTCACGTGTCACAAGTCATCGACGGCTCTTTTGCTTTTGAACTTTACGACACCTATGGTTTTCCGATCGATCTGACTGAACTCATGGCACGGGAAATTGGCTGGACAGTCGATATGGAAGGCTTTACCACCGGACTGGCAGCACAGAAAAACCGCTCACGGCAGGATGCCATCGTAGATACTTCCGACTGGGTCACCCTTGTTGAAGATGCAGGAATGCCTGAATTTGTTGGTTACGATCTGCTCCAGGCCGACACCTGGATCACAAAATACAGAAAAGTAGTAAGTAAAGGAGAGGAACTTTTTCACTTCGTATTTGCACAAACTCCCTTTTATGCCGAATCGGGCGGGCAGGTTGGAGATAAAGGCTGGCTGATTTCGGGGGATGAAAAAATTGAGATCATCAATACCATTAAAGAGAATGAACTGATCATCCATCTTTCCAGATCATTGCCATCTGTACCTTCGCAAAAGATCATTGCCCGGGTCAACCGCGAAATCCGCACAAACGTTGCAAACAATCATTCGGCAACCCACCTCATGCATGCTGCCCTCCGAAAAGTGCTTGGCACACATGTAGAACAAAAAGGGTCATTGGTTGACGAAAACAGGCTCCGCTTTGACTTTACTCATTTTGCCAAATTAAGTAAAGATGAAATTGCCCGGGTTGAAACCCTTGTGAATGAAAAGATCCGGGAAAACATCCAGTTGAAAGAAGCACGTTCACTTCCCATTGCGCAGGCCAAAGCCCTGGGTGCCATGGCCCTGTTTGGTGAAAAATACGGCGACCATGTCCGTGTAATCACCTTCGATCCCGGCTATTCAGTTGAATTGTGCGGTGGCACCCATGTTCCGGCAACAGGTCAGATCGGCCAGTTTAAAATCATTTCCGAAGGTGCCATCGCTGCCGGCATCCGTCGTATTGAAGCCATCTCGGGAAAAAAAGCCGACGAATACTGGCATTCCAGGGAATCGCTCCTCACCGAAATCAGCGACCTGCTGAAAAATCCAAAAGACCTGCTAAAAGGAGTAAATAATTTACTCAATGAAAACGTTGACCTTAAGAAACAGGTGGCAGAACTCGACAAACTAAAGGCCAGGCAACTCAAAGAGGAGTTCGCCGCCCAGGTGAAACATTACAACGGGATTAATTTCCTTACCGCCAAGGTTGACCTTGATGCAGAAACAGTGAAAAACCTGGCTCACGAACTGAACGCATCCATCCCTGATCTTTTTTTAGTCCTGGCAACAGAAACCGATGGCAAGGCGACCCTGACGGTGATGCTATCTGAAAACCTGGTGAAGGAGCGTAAACTGAATGCCGCTGACATCATTCGTGAACTGGCCAAAGAGATACAGGGAGGTGGCGGCGGACAGCCTCACATTGCCACGGCGGGAGGCAAAAACCCGGCAGGAATCATGGCTGCATTAGAGAAGGCAAAGGGTTTTGTGATCACTTAAAATAGTCACGGCTTTGAACCCTAATTTTGTATCTTTGTAAGGATTTTTAAAGGATATGGAGAACAACGAGAGCATACCGGTCGAGCCCGGTGAAAACCATTTAACTGAAAAAACTGCTGATGACACTGACATCTTCGAATTCAGGCAAACCAGGTTGCCACACAACCCTTTTTTAAGCCGCGGGTGTTGCCAGTCTCCAAAGGTTTATCATAAAAATGAAATGGTATTCCAGCATCGTTGCAGTAAATTCGATTCTTATGACTGGCTGAAAGACGTTCCTCTCCCGCCGGAGATAGTCAAAACGGATATCATTGAAGTACGCTTCAAAAACAGCCGGAAAGATTTTTTCAGAACTCCTGCCGACCTGGATCTTGAAATCGGAGATATTGTTGCTGTGGAAGCCTCGCCCGGGCACGACATCGGGATCGTGAGCATGGTAGGGGAAATGGTCCGGTATCAGCTGCACAGGAAAAACATCCTGCCATCCTCTGAAGACATTAAAAAGGTCTACCGCAAAGCCCGGCTTACCGACATTGAAAAATGGATTGCTGCCGTGGAATCGGAAACAACCAACATGTTCCGTGCACGAAGCATCGCCGAAAATCTTGGGTTGATGATGAAGATCAATGATGTGGAGATACAAGGCGACAATACAAAATCGATCTTTTACTATACGGCGGAAGACCGGGTTGATTTCAGGGAATTGATCAAACTCCTTGCAGAGGAGTTCAAAGTACGCATCGAAATGAGGCAGATCGGTGCCAGGCAGGAAGCCAGCCGTCTGGGAGGCATCGGATCCTGCGGAAGGGAACTTTGCTGCGCAACATGGATGAGTGATTTCAAATCGGTAACTACGAATTCTGCAAGAGTCCAGCAACTTTCATTGAACCCGCAAAAACTTGCAGGTCAATGCGGCAAACTGAAATGTTGCCTGAACTATGAGTACGACACCTATGTAGATGCCTTGAAAAGTATGCCAAACACAGAACTGCGGTTAAAAACAAAACGTGGGGAGGCCTTCCATCAAAAAACAGATATTTTCCAGAAACTCCTTTGGTACTCCTACATTACCGATCCGGGGAACCTGATCGCGATTTCCGTTGACAACGTAAACTTCATCGTGGAAGAGAATAAAAAAGGGAACACCCCCGAAAAACTGGAAGACTTTTCACAGGTTATTGAGAAAAAAACCGCATTCGAGAGTGGCGCTGTGCAAGATGACTTAACCCGCTTCGACCATTTGTAAAATCTCCTTTTCTATCCCTGAAATCATGGTCCGGAACCTTGAAACAATAACACTCCTGCTGCTGCTTTTGCTAACCATGGCGCTGATCTCCTGTGATTCAAAAAGAGTATTCGAAGAGCATATTCCGCTGGAAAAAGGAGTTTGGAATGTGAAAAACGAGCTTAAGTTCAGTGTCGCAATTTCTGACCTGCTCTCACGTTATAACGTTTACCTGAATGTTCGCAATGGACCTGAATATCCTTACAGCAATATTTTTATGTTCATGAATACTGTATTCCCCGATGGGCATATCGCCCGCGACACCATTGAACTTACCCTTGCCGATTACGACGGGCGATGGTTGGGATCAGGGATGGGAAGTGTGAAATTCAGCCGGTTTTTATTTCAAAAAAATGTCCAGTTCAAACAGGCAGGAACATATCACTTTAGCTTTGAACAAGCAATGCGTGTTCATGAATTGAACGGGATACATGATATCGGTTTACGGATCGAGAAACAATGACCAATGCTTCTTTACAATTCCTGATTTTCAACAAATGTCTGTTCCTTCAGCCAATAGCCCGCAAATAAAAAAATACCTGAAGAGATTCTGGGTTTCTTACCTCATCCTGGTCATGCTGATTGCACTTTTCTTTATCGCGGTTGCATTCGGCTTGTTTGGTAAAATGCCCACATTTGAAGAACTCGAAAATCCGAAAAGCAACCTTGCCACAGAAGTAATCTCTTCTGACGGTAAACTATTGGGCAAATACTACATCGAAAACCGCTCCAACACCCATTACCAGGAGCTTTCGCCGAATGTCATCAATGCACTGATCGCCACGGAAGACGCACGTTTTGAAGATCATTCCGGGATTGACGCGATCGCTATTTTCAGGGTTTTCTGGGGGATGGCCTCCGGCTCATCTAAAGGAGGTGGCTCAACACTTACCCAGCAACTTGCCAAAAACCTGTTTCCCCGTAAACAGGACCGGTCATTCATGGAAACAGTGCTGATAAAATTCAAAGAGTGGATTACCGCTGTAAAACTTGAACGCAATTATTCCAAAGATGAAATCCTGGCCATGTATCTGAACACCGTTGACTTCGGGAGCCAGTCATATGGAATTAAATCTGCCGCTAAAACCTATTTTAACAAAGAACCAGCCCAGTTAAATGTTGAAGAGGCTGCCATGCTGATTGGAATATTAAAAGCCCCTACCTGGTTCAGTCCGGTACGTAATCCCGCCCGCGCATTTGAACGCCGCAATACCGTGATGCACCAGATGATGAAATACGATTACCTCACCTCCCGGGAATTTGATTCGTTGAAATCCCTTCCTGCTGATATGACAAACTACCGGCTTCAGGACCATACCACCGGCATTGCAACCTATTTCCGCGAATACCTTCGCATGGTGTTGGCTGAATGGTGCGTACAAAACCCTAAAGAAGATGGCACTCCTTATAACCTCTATCGCGATGGGCTGAAAATATATACCACCATCAATTACAAAATGCAGGAATATGCCGAATCAGCCATGCAGGAATACCTGGGCAAGGAGCTGCAACCTGCTTTCTTCAAACACTGGAAAGGCGTGCCGAATGCTCCTTTTGCTTTTGAAGGTCCTACGGCAAAAAAAGAAACCGACAACCTGTTGTTTTCTGCAATGCGCAGAACAGACAGGTATTTCCACTCCAAAACTAAAGGGAAAAACGATCCCGAAATCGTCCAGGAATTCAAGGTTCCTGTAAAAATGAAAGTTTTTTCATACCATGGTGAAATTGATACGGTGATGACACCAATGGATTCGATCCGTTATTATAAATTTTTCCTGCAATCCGGCATCATGTCAATGGACCCGCATACTGGCCAGGTTAAAGCCTATGTTGGAGGAATCGATTATCGTTTCTTTCAATACGACCACGTGAAACTCAGTAAACGGCAGGTTGGTTCGACCTTTAAACCATTCTTATACACGCTGGCGATGCAGGAAGGCGAATCACCCTGTTCCCTGTATCCCAATGTTCAACCGGTAATCGACCTGGGAAATGGCGAAGTGTGGGCTCCAGAAAATGCCAGCGATGAACGGCTTGGGCAACAGGTCACCCTCAAATGGGCCCTGGCCAACTCAAACAACTGGGTCTCCGGACAGCTTATCCGGAAATATTCACCCAAAGCGGTCGTGGCGATGGCACATAAAATGGGCGTTACAAGCGATATCCCGGTTGTTTATTCCATCGCCCTTGGATCCTGCGACATCAGCCTATACGAGATGGTTGGTGCGATGAGTGTATTTGCAAATAAAGGAGTGTTTATTGAACCCAGTTTCATCACCCGCATTGAAGATAAAAACGGCAATGTCCTTCAAACATATACCGCCAAATCACAGGAAGTCATCAGTGAAGAAACCGCATTCCTGATGATCCAGTTAATGAAAGGTGTCGTTGACGGAGGAACCGGTGTGAGATTGCGTTATAAATATGGTCTTGATGCGCCGATTGCCGGAAAAACAGGAACCACGCAGAACCAAAGCGATGGATGGTTCATGGGCATTACCCCCGACCTGGTAACCGGCATCTGGGTGGGATGCGAAGATCGTGCAGCACATTTCAGGAGCATTACCCTTGGCCAGGGGGCCAACATGGCCCTTCCTATCTGGGGGATTTACATGCAACATATATACAGCGACTACAGTCTTCATTACTCCAAACGCGACTTCGACTATCCTAAAAAACCGCTGAACGTTCAATTGGATTGCGGCGATGAAAACACGCCGGTCCCTGTCAAAGGCTCCAAAAAAAAGCAAGTAATCGATACGGATGAGTTCTAATTTCCCTTCAAATTTTGAACAAAAACTGGGATTTGATGCCATTCGTCAAATGCTCAACGACTATTGTCTCTCCACTCTTGGACCAACCTGGGTCAGAAAAATGTCATTCTCAACGGATGCATCGGAAATTCACACCACCCTTCAACAAACATCAGAACTTAAATCGATTTTGCAATTTGAAGAACAATTCCCTTCCCAGGACTATTATGACCTGATCCCCGAATTACTGCGTATCCGTATCCCAGGTACCTATATGGAGACGGAACAACTCTCAGAACTTAAACTTTCCGCTGCCACCATCGCTGACCTCCTTTCATTTCTTGAAGAACGAAAAGAAAAATTCCCGGCTTTATTTTTGCTGGCAGGCGATGCCGGTGAACCCGGGTCTGGCAGTTCTCCCATCGCAACAACCCAGTTGCTTAAATCGATTGTGAAACAGGTTGAACGGATTATTGACGACAAATCGGAGGTGAGGGATTCGGCCTCACCCGAATTGAACAGGATCAGGAAAGAAAAGGTCAAACTTCAGTCATCGGTAGAAAACAAAATTGTACAGAGCTTTAAAATGGCCCGCCAGAACGGCTGGACGACCGACGATGCCGAAGTGACAATCCGGAACGGACGGTTGGTCATTCCCATGATCAACACACACAAACGCAAGATCCAGGGTTTCGTTCACGATGAATCTGCAACAGGCCATACCGTTTATGTTGAACCGGCAGAGATATTCGAAACCAACAATGAAATACGGGAACTCGACTATGCCGAACGCCGTGAAATCGTTCGCATCCTGATCGAATTCGCCAGGATGATCAGGCCCGAAATCGACCTGCTGATCCATGATTACCATTTCCTCGGGAAGATTGATTTCATTCGTGCCAAAGCAAGGTTTGCAATCTCTGTAAATGCTGCAAATCCAATCCATCATCCTCCCCCGGATCACAACCGGCCCGTTTCATTTTTCTGGCGCCAGGCAATCCATCCGCTGCTGTTCCTCTCCCATCAGAAACAGAAAAAAGAGGTCACCCCGTTGAACATCTCCTTGAATCCTGCCCAACGGATCTTAATCATCTCGGGACCGAATGCAGGAGGCAAATCCGTTTGCTTAAAAACCATCGGATTGGTACAATACATGTTTCAGTGTGGATTATTGCCGCCCGTAAAAGAGGATTCAGAATTTTGCATTTTCAATAAAATTTTTATTGACATCGGTGATGAACAATCCATCGATAATGACCTCAGCACTTATTCTTCCAAACTCATCAACCTGAAATATTTTCTTGAAAATATTGATGATCATTCTCTTTTCCTGATCGATGAAATGGGAACGGGCACGGATCCTTCACTTGGAGGTGCTATTGCCGAAGCCACTCTGGAAGCGCTGAATGCCAAATCGGCCATGGGGATTGTGACCACCCACTATTCCAACCTCAAATTGCTCGCCGCCCGCGAATCCGGCATCGTGAATGCCGCAATGCTGTATGATCTTAAAAAATTAAAACCGCTGTACCAGTTAAAAATCGGCCAGCCGGGAAGTTCCTTTGCATTCGAAATTGCCCATGACATCGGATTTCCCAATGATGTTCTGAACGGTGCCCGGTTAAAAACAGGAAAGAGCCAGCTTGATTTCGATCGGGAATTGCAAAATCTTGAAGTCGAAAAGCAGGAGATCAATCAAAAAAACAGTGAATTAAAAGTTGCGGATGACTTTCTCGCCGAACTCATAAAGAAATATGAAAAACTGAATGCCGATCTAGAGTCGAAAAAGCAGGAAATTCTCGGAAAGGCAAAAGATGAGGCCCGGGTTTTATTGGATAATTCCAATAAAATTATTGAAAAAACGATCAGGGAAATACGCGAATCGCAGGCAGAAAAATCACAGACCAAAGAGATCAGGGCGGAACTTTTAAAAGTAAAAGCCGCTTTGCTTCAGGATCCGAAACCAGAAATGCAAAATGCAAATGGCAAATTGCAGGAGGCAGCCCCTGAAAATTCAAATCCGAAATCGGAAATAGAAAATCGAAAATCCGTTGTTTTAGGCAGTCAAGCGAAACCTCATCGTTTTCAATCGTACTTCGATGACCTCAACAAAAAACTCACCAACTTTTCTTTAACCCTTGATCTGAGAGGAAACAGGGTGGACGAAGCACTGGCACTCCTTCAGCGGTACATCGACGATGCCATTCTGTGCTCCATCCCCGAGGTGCAAATATTACACGGGAAGGGAAATGGCATTTTACGACAGGTAACACGCGAGTACCTGCGAAGCCAGAAAGAAGTAAAATCGGCACGCGATGCGGCTATTGAGAACGGGGGTGCGGGAATAACGGTTGTGTCATTCCGTTAAGTACCATTTTTTTTGTATTCAGAACTTCCCCTGAGGCATTTTGAAATTAATTATTTACTTTTGCTCGTTTTTTTACTTAAAACATTCATTATGAAAGCAATTAAATTTACAGAAGCTGAGCTCGATTTTTTACAAAATCATTATGAGCTTGAACTATTGGATGCCGAAAACTATGTCGGAGAAATTAAAAATATTTTAAAAAAATTAGGTGTTATTGAAAGAGAGATTGCAAAAGAAAAACCGGTTAAAAAACCTGTAAAAAAAGCTGGCAGACCAAAGAAAGAAAAGAAAGCCACTGCTGAAACGGTTGCACCTCCTGTTGTAAAACCCGTAAAAAAAACCGCGGTTAAAAAAGGAGCTAAAAAAACCACCGCCAAAGCTGTCAAACAACCTGAATTGCCAAAACCTTAATGAATCTTTAACTCCCGATCAATGCAGGCTGCCATGCGTATAAATGGCTGCCTGTGTTTTTTTTACAAGACTTTGAGTTTTTATCAAAAATTTGTATCTTTGCACCCCAATTTGAAAATATATCATCATCATGGCCAATCACAAAAGCGCAGAAAAACGCATTCGCAACGCGAAAACCAAACGTACCCAAAACCGTTATCAGGGACGCACCGTACGCAATGCGGTCAAAAAATTACGGGAAACCGAAGAACAGGAAGCTCTTGTAAAGGATATATCCAAAGTAGTTTCCCAAATCGATAAACTGGCCAAGAAAAATGTGATTCACAAGAATAAGGCTGCAAACCTGAAAAGCAAGCTGATGCGCAAAGTCAATACGGCATCAGCCCCCGTTGCAAAATAATCAACTTACCTCTTTCTCCTCCATCTCAGACTTTTCAGTGATGACAGTCTCTGAATATAGGACTTAAGATGACGTTCCTTCTTTCTGGGATAGATATCTTCAATATGTATCAGGATCCCTGTCTCTTCAACTTCACCAAAGCTCTGATTAATTGATGTTCCGAACGTTCTCATGGTAGGAGATAAGTTCATATAGGCATTGACCAGCGGAGGAACGTGTTCTCCATGGCGCCGTACTGCCTGAATCAGGATTTTATAATTTTCTTCAAAGGTTGTTGCAGAAAACAAATCAGCTATCGTAGCATCGGGGGTATAACAAACCACAGGAAACAAAGGCAGCATCAACGTTTCAGTATCAGGGAAATACTTGCGCAGGAAATACAGGACAATATCCCGGGCAGTCTTGTTATATTCGGGATACATCGTCATCTTGCCAAAAAAATATTTCACATCCGGATTTTCAATAATCATCGCGCCTAGCCCGTCCCAAAGGTTATCCAAAGAGTACATTCCCTTACGGAAGTTAACAAGTGGCTGATAGTTAGGCTGTACAAACGATCTTCCCAGTTCAATGCTTACCGGTAGATAGTCGCGGATGAACTTATTGGAAAAGTTGAAAAGTTCAGCAGTAGCACTGTGAATACAGCCCGTCTTTTCGCATTGAATATCACGGCCATGGATGAATCTGTATCCCCCTGTAATCTCACACTCTATTGGATCCCATACAATTAGCTGATGAAACGGGATCTCCATGGTGTCAAATTCATCAATATCGGTACTTTTTCCCGTTCCGCCACCGGCATCACGGAAGGTGATTTCACGCAATCGCCCCACCTCACTCATCAGATATGGCGAATCATGTGCGGTAAAAACATAAATCTTATTGTGTCCATTATTGGTATTCCGAAGAAAAGTACTGTCGCTTAATTCAGATTCAAGCAGTTTTTTGTCGACCGGGGCAATGATGGGTTCCATGTGACGGAATATTGAATGAATTATCATGCAAAGATATGTGTTGTATCCTGCATCTTAATAAAAATGCAAAGCATTTTCGTAAATTTGCATCATGTCACAGCCAGAAACAGAAGAAGTTCCCGAACACCTGATCGACCTCGAATCACTTTTCCGGGCAAAAAACCCCCAACTGCTGCGGGTAATCCCCAAATTTGTTCTGTCATACCTGAAGCGGATCATCCACCAGGAAGAGGTGAACGGGTACATCTATCGCAACCGTTCCAAGACCGGGTTGCCATTTGTTGATGCCATTTTAAAGGAATTTGGCGTGAATGTCGAAATACAGGATAAACGCACTATTCAAGATACTGTTTCAGCGAATATTGATCTTCCGCAGGGTATGATCCCATCACAGGGCAGATTCATTGCTGCGGCCAACCATCCGCTTGGAGGTCTTGACGGAATGGCCCTGATGCAGGCACTGGGTAGAATGAGGAGTGATATTGTCTTTCCGGTAAATGACCTGCTGATGAACGTTCCCGGCTTACGCCCCCTGTTCATTCCCATCAACAAACACGGTCGCAATACGGAAAATGCCCAATTGATCAACGAAACATTTGCTTCTGAAAAAATGATCCTTTATTTCCCTGCCGGCCTTGTCTCCCGTAAACAAAGGATCGACGGATCCTATATGATCCGTGATTTGGAGTGGAAGAATACGTTTATTAAAAAAGCGAAGAAATACCAGCGCGACATCATCCCTGTCTTTGTTGAAGGGCGGAATTCCAACTGGTTTTATAACCTGGCCATGTGGCGTAAACGTCTTGGGATCAAAGCCAATATTGAAATGCTTTACCTGGTAGACGAAATGGCCAGGCAATTTAACAAGACGATCACCATCATGGTCGGTGATCCAATCCCCTATTCCACCTTCGATAAATCCAAAACCGATGCCCAGTGGGCAGCCTGGGTGCAGGAAAAAGTTTATGGCCTCAGCACATTAAACGGTATGCCTCCGGATCAAGCCTGATCAGTTCTTTCATCAATGACCTGTTCATTTCTTTGTCATGTGTAATGAAAGTCTCACCAAGCATTTCACGGAATCTAAGCAACTCTGTCAGCAACCGTTCATTTTTTTTATCCTCTACGGTGAGATCCGTCAATTCGAAAGCGCGTTCCCAGGCACAAATTGCATGCGCAATATCCTCATTTTCAAGAGCATTCTGAGCCCGGTTAAGTTCATTGGAAATCATCAGCAACTGCTGAAAACCCCTATATGCAAACCACTTCTCGGTGGTCATGCTTTTATGAAAAATTAATTTATACAATTCAAGTCGGTTAAATTAAACAAGAAGTTTGTCTACAACAGACCGGATCAACGATTTGATACCATCATTCTGTACTTCCATATTCCGGTTGCCCTGAGATGGCCTGATATTGATAAATGAGGTAAATTCGATCCGATCACAAGTATCTTTCATCGGATAAACATTGGCCCCCCATAGATCCTGCTGATGAGAACCGTTTTCAAGCATCAATTTTTCCAGATCTGCATGCATATCGCCATCAATTGCCAGAATTTCCTGCTGGATATCAACAACGATCTTCATCATTTCAACAAAATCAATCTCCCTTGATTCCCAAAGTTGAACCAACAGGGTGGGCTTTGCAATAATTTGCATATATTTGGAATAAATACCAAAGATAGTGAAAATCGAATCGATCGAGTTTGTTTGCAGCAGCCCTTCCCTGAAATTCTGCCCGAAGGAGGAACTACCGGAATTTGCCTTCATCGGCCGTTCAAATGTTGGAAAATCATCCCTGATCAACATGCTCGCAGCCCATAAAGGGCTTGCAAAAGTATCAGGAACACCTGGGAAAACCCGGCTACTGAATCATTTTAAAGTTGAGTCCACGTTTGCCAAAGGCATCACAGCTAATAGTGAACGGCAGGCCGGGCGCATCCAGAATCCCCTTTTCTGGTTCCTTGTCGATCTTCCCGGTTATGGCTTTGCAAAATTATCAAAGACAGCAAAAGCAAAGTTTGAGGGATTGATCCAGTCATATCTTCAAAACCGGGAAAACCTGGCATTGACTTTTCTATTGATTGACTCACGCCTTGAACCTCAGAAAATCGATATCGAGTTCATGAACTGGCTGGGCGACAATGAAGTAGGATTCGTTATCCTTTTTACGAAAACCGACAAACTCTCGAAAACGCAGCTAAGCACAAACCTGGCAGCGTATCAAAAAGCCCTTTCCGCCCATTGGGTTGAACTTCCGGCAATTCTTCCAACCTCAGCGGAAACCAGGCTTGGGCGGGATGAAGTGCTGTCGACCATTGAAGAGGCCTTGCTGGAAATTGAGAACACGAGGTGAATGCATCAGTCATTTTCAATGGATCCCATTCTCCTTCCCAGGGCCCGCATGATCCGGTAATCGAGATTTGCGCGCTGCACAAACTGCCGGTAATGTTGCATCTTGTCTTCCTGCACAAACAGGCATATTCCGTGAATCGCCCTGAAGCGGATTGCGGCATCCACCCTGTTCAGAAGGGTTACTTCGCAAAACCCGTCCGGCAGCGTTGCAGCGACAACCTGAAGGATTTGCTCCAGCGCTTTCCAGGATCCGGTATCAACAGCAATGAATGCATATAATACACGGTTTTCCTGGCATACAGGCTGCCCTTCCTCATCAAAGCCGCTAAGCATGGCAAAATGGATGAACGGGCAACGCTCCCGGAGCATTCCCGATATCTTTTTAAAATCAATTTTGGGGGTTTTCATAGCCAGTTGTTTTTCTTATTGACAAGAGAAACAACCGGATGGTTGCGTGGAAGGTCAGCTATTTTAATTCAATCAGCAGATGCCGTTTGGGAACAACTTCCCCCTGTTTGACATAAACTTTTTTTACTGTGCCATTCCTTGTTGCAAGCAGGTGGTTATCCATTTTCATTGCCTGAAGCACAAGAAGCGTATCTCCTTTTTTAACTTTATGGCCTTCTTTGACAAGCACTTTGAGGATGGTCCCCGGGATAAAAGCCACTACCTTGCGCGAATCCGGAGGAGTGTAGGTGGTTCGGTTGGCGAACTTTTTCGTCAGCGTGGTCTTGTAAGAAATTTCCTCGTACTTAAAATCGATGAATTCTATATTTTCGTCCATAAGAGCTAAAATAAAACGCAAACTGTAAGGTGCAAAGTGCAAAAGTAAATACCAACGCAGCCTGGCAGGAAATTTCGCTACCTCGCTGCCTTGCTGTTTTTCTGCTTAGAAAGGTGGAACCCCATGTTTCTTTTTAGGTGTAACCTCCATTTTCCCTTGCGCAAGGGTCAATGAATGTGTAAGGTAATTGCGGGTTTCATTGGGCTCAATGACAGCATCCACATATCCGTATGCCGCAGCTACATATGGATTGGCAAATTTCTGACGGTACTCTTCGATGAGGCGTTTGCGCGTTTCATCAGGATTATCGCTGGCTTTGATCTCACTGCGGAATATAATATTAGCGGCTCCCTCCGGTCCCATTACAGCAATTTCGGCAGTAGGCCAGGCAAACACAAAATCGGCACGAAGGTGATTCGAACACATGGCAATGTATCCCCCGCCATAGGCTTTGCGCAGGATGACGGTTATCTTGGGAACACTTGCTTCACTGTAGGCATATAGAACCTTTGCCCCATGACGTATGACACCCGCATGTTCCTGGTCGACGCCGGGCAGATAACCGGGTAAATCAACCAGGGTAACCAGCGGCACATTGAAGGCATCGCAATAACGGATGAACCGTGCAGCTTTATCGCTTGAATCGCAATCGAGAACGCCGGCAAGTACCATCGGTTGATTGGCCACGAAACCAACTGTCTGGCCATCAAGGCGTCCAAATCCGATGACAATGTTGGCAGCCCACATCTCATGTACTTCAAAAAAATCGCTGTCATCGGCTATTGCCCTTATCACATCACGTACATCGTACGGTTGCATCGGGTTGGTTGGAAAAATACTATCCAGTTTATATTGCCTTGATTTTGGCGCCTTTTTAGGGAAAACTTCCGCTTTTTTTTCATTGTTCCACGGAATGTAGCTCACCAATCGCTTAATCTGTTCAAAACATTCTATTTCACTTTCAGCAAAAAAATGCGCATTCCCGGTAATTTCTGCGTGAACACGGGCACCTCCGAGATCCTCCATCGAAATTTCTTCACCAAGCACCGTTTTGATGACCTCTGGCCCGGTGATAAACATCTTGGAGATTTTATCAACAACAAAAACAAAATCAGTCAAGGCAGGACTGTAAACAGCTCCGCCGGCACACGGCCCGAGAATGACCGAGATTTGCGGAATTACACCGGACGCCTGGGTATTCCGGTAAAAAATCTCGCCATAACCTGCCAGGGAATTGACCCCTTCCTGAATACGGGCGCCCCCGCTGTCATTGATCCCGATTAATGGAACCTTCATCTTCATGGCATGGTCCATGATTTTGGTAATCTTTTTTGCGTGCATCAAACCCAGGGAGCCTCCGGCAACGGTAAAATCCTGAGCGAAAATACAAACAGGCCAGGCACTGATCGAGCCCGTTCCGGTGATGACCCCGTCTCCCGGCAAATATTTTTTATCCATGTCGAAATCCTGTCCGGCATGTTTTACAAAAAGATCATATTCATGAAAGGAATTGGGATCAAGCAATGCAAGTATTCGTTCCCGGGCGGTCATTTTTCCAGAAGCTTTTTGCTTTTCAAGGGCCTGTTCGCCGCCCCCTTTAAAGGCTTCCTGCATTCGCCTCTTTAATTCCGTGGTTTTTGCTCTTAAACTCATTTTCAGAATGTTTTCTTACAAAGGGTGCAAAGATAAGGTTAATCAATTTAATTAACAAAAATGCAATTGTGGTTTAACGTTTTATTGGTTTAATTCGCTGAATAACTGATGATTACATCTATGGCCAACCCCTCCGGTTGTCCACCCGTCCGCCTGTTCGCCTGTCCGCCCATTGTTCACTCCTATTCTGCCTTACACCCAATCTGCTATGGTCTTTCCCTAACACCTGCTGCAGGCGCTTTTTGGATAAAATTGATTGATTGGTAAAATAATAATATGAGTATCTTTGCTACTCAAAGTATGCCCGAAAAATTTGGATGATCTTATCAGCCTTTTTGCATTCCGGACATCCTTTTTGCATCATCAACATTATTTCATGGAGGGAAGGTCACCGGTCGGCAATAAATCAGCGATTCAGCTTCAGGCGATGCTTTGGTACGCAGTTTATACGCGGTCGCGTTCAGAAAAACACCTGATGGAACTGTTGACAGCAAAAGGCATCGAAGCGTATGTGCCTGTTCGGAAAGTCTTAAAGCAATGGAGCGACCGGAAGAAGATGGTGGAGGAACCGATTATCCGCTCCTATTGTTTTGTAAAGGTTGATCCTCCCCTTTATAAGGAGGTGCTGAATACACCGGGAGCGGTCCGCTATGTTTGGTTCTCAGGGAAACCTGCATCCATCCCTGATAGGCAAATTGAAACACTGAAGTCCATCACTCAATCCAATGTTGAAATCGAATGCCTGCCCGATACATTTCAGCCTGGGATTCAGGTGAATGTAACTGCCGGGCCGTTGCAAGGACTCACAGGTGAACTGGTCAGTATATCCAATAAAAAAAAGGTGATCATCCGTATCGATCACCTTAAACAGGTAATTACCCTCTCTATCTCACCGACAATGGTCGAAAAAACAAGGTAGCAAGGTAGCAAAATGGTTTTGCATTTTGCATTTATATTTTTAAAATAACCCCATGGTTCCTGTGACCGAAAGGGCGAAGCTGTATCAACTCAAATCGTAATTCGTAAATCGTAAATCCTTTGCTCGACACCTTAATCTCCAATAAAACCCGCGTAAAACTTTTATTGAGATTCTTCCTGAATCCGAACGCCAAATCATATCTGCGCGGTCTGGAGGAGGAATTCGGGGAGTCGACCAATGCGATCAGGATCGAATTAAACCGATTCGAAGCAGCCGGCCTGCTGATCAGCTGGGAAGATAAAAACAAGAAAATGTTTTCTGCAAACCAAAAATACCCGTTGTTTGCCGACATCCGGAGCATCCTCCGAAAACATACCGGGATTGACACCATCATCAATAATGTCATCAACCACCTCGGAAATATTGAATCCGCATATCTGACTGGTATGATGGCAAAAGGTCTCGATAATTCGTCATTGGAGCTGTTTATTTTCGGTGAACCGATCGACCAGAAATATCTGTTATCCCTGACAAAAAAAACAACGGCCCTCATCAAACGGGATATCTGTTGCACAACCCTGCCAGGTGAGGACGAACAAATATTTCTTAAATCCAACCGGGATGCATTGCTGATCTGGAAAAAATGAAGCCAGCCCTCAACTTTGATATTTGATCTTTGAATTTTAATATAGTTAAGTCATGTCTGTTTACGAAAACCTGTTAAAAAAAGAGACCTCCCTTTCCGTCATTGGCCTGGGTTACGTCGGTTTGCCCATCGCCCTTGAATTTGCCAGGAAAATTAAAGTAGTGGGTTTCGATATCAAACCCGACCGGGTGGAAATGATGAAGAATAAAATTGATCCCAGTGGCGAATTGCCGTCTGAAACTTTTGAAAACACCGACATCCTTATCACTGCCGATCCGGAAAACCTGAAATCATGCACCTTTCACATTGTGGCCGTGCCCACGCCGGTTGATAAACACAACCTGCCTGACCTCACCCCCTTGCTTGCTGCGACCAGGACGGTGGCAAAAGTTTTGAAAAAGGGAGATTACGTTGTATATGAATCAACCGTTTACCCGGGAGCGACCGAGGAGGATTGTGTTCCCATTCTGGAAAGCTTGTCGGGACTGAAATTCATTGAAGACTTCAAGGTTGGTTTCTCTCCTGAACGGATTAACCCGGGTGACAAGGAACATACCCTCACCACGGTTGTTAAAATCGTTTCGGGTTGCGACGATGAATCCCTCGATCAGATCGCAAAAGTTTATGAACTTATCGTGAATCCCGGAGTTCACAGGGCGCCAACCATCAAGGTGGCCGAAGCAGCCAAAATCATTGAAAATGCACAACGCGATGTCAACATCGCCTTCATGAACGAACTTTCGATCATCTTTGGCCGAATGAACATCAACATCTATGATGTACTGGAAGCTGCAGGCACAAAATGGAATTTCCTGAAATTTTATCCGGGTCTCGTCGGAGGACATTGCATCGGCGTTGATCCCTATTACCTGACATACAAAGCAGAAGAGTACCGCTACCACCCCAGGGTGATCAATGCCGGCCGATATGTGAATGACAGCATGGGGTTCTACGTTGCCAAACAATGCGTAAAAAAGCTCATTAAAGCGGGTAAAAACGTACTTGGTGCAAAGGTACTGGTAATGGGAGCCACTTTTAAAGAGAACGTAAGCGACATCCGGAACTCCCGCGTTGCTGACCTCGTAAATGAACTGAAGCAATACAGCATCCGTGTTGATGTTTCCGATCCGTTTGCCAGCCATGATGAATTGCTACACGAATATGGTTTTGGACTGACGAGTGACATTCTGCATGATTATGATGCCGTGATCGTGGCAGTAAATCATCAACCTTATCATGATTTAACGGAAGCATACTTCAGGTCGATCACTTCGGAAAACGGTATCATCATCGATGTGAAGGGAATATTCCGGAAAAAAATCGTTACAATGAATTATTGGAGCCTGTGAGACGTGAAACGTTGTCACGCATCACGTGTCACGAATAAATAACCAGTTAACAATTCAGCAATGACTTCCCAGAAAACAGCCCTCATCACCGGTATCACTGGTCAGGATGGCGCCTATTTAGCGGAGTTCCTTCTAAAGAAAGGATACCTCGTTCATGGTCTGAAAAGACGGTCCTCGTTGTTTAATACCGACAGGATTGATCATTTGTACCAGGATCCGCACACCCAGAACCAGCACCTGTTTTTGCATTATGGAGATCTCACCGATTCCCTCAATATTACAAGGATAATCCAGGAAACCCAACCCGACGAAATTTACAACCTGGCTGCCATGAGTCATGTGATGGTCAGTTTCGACACACCTGAATACACTGCCAATGCAGATGGAACAGGTACCCTGAGAATTCTGGAAGCCATCAGGCTGTTGGGGCTAACCGATAAAACCCGGATTTACCAGGCTTCCACATCTGAATTGTATGGCAAAGCGCAGGAAATCCCGCAAACGGAGAAAACCCCTTTCTATCCGCGAAGCCCGTATGGCGTTGCCAAACTTTATGCTTACTGGATCACCGTAAACTACCGCGAAGCATATCATCTCTTTGCATGCAATGGAATTCTCTTCAACCATGAATCACCCATCAGGGGCGAAACATTTGTAACAAGAAAGATAACAAGAGCTGCGGCCAGGATCGCCCTGGGGCTGCAGGATAAACTTTTCATCGGAAATTTATCCTCTCAGCGTGACTGGGGCCATGCAAAAGATTATATCAAAGCCATGTGGTTGATTTTGCAGCACGATAAACCCGATGATTATGTGATTGCTACCGGAGTTACTACAACGGTAAGGGAATTCATTCGGAAATCATTCCAGGAACTCGGGCTTATCCTTGAATTTACCGGAGTTGGTGCCGATGAAAAAGGGACAATCTGCGAAAGTGAAAAAAATGAATTTAAAAATCTGATCGGGCGTGAGGTCGTCTCCATTGATCCAAGGTATTTCAGGCCCACCGAAGTCGATCTTTTGGTTGGGGATGCAACCAAAGCGAGAACCGTTTTAAACTGGGTTCCGCAATATGACCTGGATGCGTTGATCAAAGAGATGATGAAATCAGATTTCAGGTTGATGCAGAAGGAAAAGTTCCTGAAGGAAAATGGATTCAATACACTCAATTATTTCGAGTAATGGATAAAAAAACAAAATTTTATGTTGCCGGCCACACCGGGATGGTCGGATCAGCCATCACCCGCAGACTGCGCCAAAAAGGTTATACAAACATCATCGGCCGCACGATGGAGGAACTTGATCTTACCAATCAACAGGATGTATCAGCCTTTTTTGAAACTGAGAAACCGGAGGTTGTTGTCCTTGCAGCAGCCAAAGTAGGCGGCATCAAGGCAAACAATATTTACCGGGCACAGTTTATTTATGAAAACCTGATGATCGAGGCCAACATCATCCACCATGCCTATCTTCTTGGGGTAAAAAAACTGCTCTTTCTCGGTAGTTCCTGCATTTACCCTAAGAATGCCCCTCAACCCCTGAAAGAGGAATACCTCCTCACCGGGGAACTCGAGCAGACCAACGAACCGTATGCAATTGCCAAGATTGCCGGCATCAAGTTGTGCGAAAGTTACCACCGCCAGTATGGCTGCAATTTCATCTCGGTGATGCCGACCAACCTTTATGGCCCCAACGACAATTACAACCTCGAAACCTCCCATGTACTGCCAGCAATTATCCGGAAGATGCACCTGGCGCACTGTCTCGAAAGAGCCGATTGGCAAGCCATCCGTTCCGACCTGGCCAAACGCCCCATCGAAGGAATAAACGGGAACGCTTCCGAACAGGAAATCATTTCAATTCTCAATAAATACGGCATCCACCTTGATCCTTTTATCACCCGTCACGCGTCACCTGTCACGTCCAACGTCGCACATCCCTCGTCTCATGTCACCCTGACCCTCTGGGGAACCGGCCAGGTTTACCGGGAATTCCTGCATGTCGACGACATGGCAGCTGCCTGCTTGAAAATCATCGAAGAAATCAACACCGAAGATCTTGTTACGCATAACACGTCACCCGTCACTGCTTTTCTCAACATCGGCACAGGCGAAGATCAGACCATCGCCGAAATTGCCGCCATGGTCAAGTCGGTCGTTGGTTTTACCGGCGAGATCCTGTGGGATCATACCAACCCTGACGGGACTTTGAAAAAATTGCTGGAGGTTTCGCGTCTTTTCAGCCTGGGATGGAAGCCGTCCTATTCATTACCTGAAGGAATTGCCTCGGTGTATAGTGAATATGGTCTTCCCAACAAGAAATTGGATAATTTTTAAATTAATGAAAACAATCATTTTTGCCTGCTCAGTCAAAAAGGACTTATTCCGTATCATCCCAATTATAAAAAAACTCAGGAAGGAAAACAACCGGATTCCTTACAGAATATGCTATTGCGGGCCACAAATTAATTACAACCGCTTTCGGCCCCTATACGAACAATTAGAGGTGCCTGAGCCGGATTTCTGCTATAAAGTCAGGGGCAGGAATTATAACGATCAGGTTGCAAGCCTCTCCGTATCATTTGAAGAAACCGTCGGGAAAACAGATCCGGCACTGATAATCATCCCGTCTTACTATTATCTCGGTATTGCCTATGCAACTGTGGGCGATCGATATGACATACCCATCTGCCTGTTGGATGGCGGTTTGCGAAATTCCGAAGAATTACAGCCACTCAGTAACTATAGGGGTGTTATAGATTCACTTGCTTCAATTCTTTTTATCACTGAAGAAAATAGTCTCGTCAACCTGAAAAACGAACATATCAGCTGCCCCAATACGTTTATGACAAAAAATGTCATGTACGACTTTTTTAATGAGATCGAACCATTTTTAGATATGCAGACCATGGAGCCTTTTATTACAAAAGACAACTATGTTTTAGCCTATTTATATACCAACGAGAAATCATTTGATGATCAAAGAAATAAAACCATTATCGAGGTTGTTAAACATATTTCTCAGACCCATCAAATTATCTTTACTGCCCATTCTGCCGAATCCGGAAGCTGGGTTGAAAAATTGGTAGATCAACATGGGATTAAGGATGTAAAAATCACCGGGCGTATTGAATACCCTGCTTATCTTGCAATGTTGAAAAACGCATCTTTCATTTTAACCGACAGTTGCAACATCCAGGAGGAAGCTTCATTTTTTAATGTGCCATGTATATCCCTTCAGAAATCTTCGGAACGAAAATTCACAGAAGAATACGGTACAAATGTTCCTGTTGATTTTGACCTTGAAAAAATCATATCTGTGATAGACAATCTTTTTACAGGTAAAAAGAAGGGTCCGTTGTTACGCTCAGCTTTTAACCCGGGTGATGCCAGTTCAATCATCGCGGAACACCTGATGAAAATTCAAATTTAATGCTACCCGGTCCCGGGAAAATGAGATTTTTTACCTCCGGTCATAAACGCAGCATTGAAGCAAGGAAGAACATCGCAGCTTCTTTTGTGATCAAGGGATTAAGCATAATAATCAGCCTGGCAATTGTTCCGCTGACGATGAATTATGTGAATCCCACACAATATGGAATTTGGCTCACTTTATCCTCCATTGTAGCATGGTTCAGTTTTTTTGATATTGGTTTTGGAAATGGACTGCGGAACAGGTTTACCGAGGCCAAAGCCTCAGGGAACCTTGTGAATGCTCGCATTTATGTAAGCACGACCTATGCTGTTTTAACAATCATTTTTTCAGTTGTCTGGCTCGTGTTTCTTATCGTGAATATTTTTGTCGATTGGAGCAAAATATTAAATGCCCCGTCGGAAATGGTTGGTGAACTCACCAAATTGGCACTGATCGTTTTCAGTTTTTTCTGTTTACAAATAGTGCTGAAAACGATAAACACCATCCTGATTGCCGACCAGAAACCTGCAAAAGCGGCTTTTTTCGACACCTTAAGTCAGTTGCTGGCATTGATCATCATCTATATATTAACTAAAACCACACAGGGATCCCTGCTTTATCTTGGCTTGGCCCTCGGCTTTATCCCGGTACTGGTATTGCTGATTACTTCGGTCTGGTTTTACAGCAGATCATATAATTACATTGCACCTTCTTTAAAATATGTGAATTTTTCCTTTGCAAAAGGAATAATGAAGCTTGGATTAAAATTTTTCATCATACAAATTGCCGTTATCGTTATCTATCAAACAAGTAATATCATAATTGCACAGGTTTGTCAGCCCAATGATGTCACCATCTATAATATTGCAATGAAATATTTCGGTATAGCCACCATGGTATTTACCATCATCATGACTCCATTCTGGTCGGCCTTTACCGATGCTTTTTTTTCAAAGGATTACTCCTGGATGAAAAAATCAGTTTCATTGCTGCAGAAATTAGCGATAACCATAATATTCATCGTATTTCTGATGCTTCTGGTTTCCCCTGCAGCCTATAAATTATGGATTGGAAATGTTGTCACGATTAGAATTACAGTATCCATCATGGTAGCATTGTATGCGATAACCAATATCTGGAACACCCTTAACTCTTTGCTTCTAAACGGCATGGGGAAAATAAAACTTCAGCTTTACTTTTCGGTTGTCGGAACCGTTATAAATATTCCTTTGGCAATTTTTCTTGGGCGTAAATATGGCATTGAAGGAGTTGTATTATCCGCTTTTCTTTTAAACCTGATTTCAGCCATCTATGCCCCTGTTCAGGTAGCCAGGTTATTGAACCAAAAAGCATCAGGCATCTGGAATGAATAAATTAAAAATTTTAAATCTTGCAACGGAAGACTGGGGCGGTTCAGCTATTGCTTCTCAATATCTCAACGATTTATTGATTAAAGCAGGGCACAATTCTGTACTTGTTGTAAAGCGCTCAAATTCGAAAAAGGAAAATGTTGTTGCGTTACAAGACTGGTCCTCAAAATACTCCGTGAAAGTTATTTTACAAAAGATCTCTTCCCGGATTTACAGCAAATATTTGCAAATCCGGGTGGGTCCCCTGGATTTAAAATACTGCTTCAGAAATGTTTTCGAACACAAACAGCACTTCACCGCCAAAGAAATTCTCAAACACTCCCCCTTTAATCCTGACATAATAATTTTACATTGGATTTCCAATTTTATAAATTCAAAAATGATACATGAACTCCAGGAACTTACGAAAGCGAAACTATTCTGGATCATGATGGACAATGCACCTATTTCAGGGGGATGCCACTACCCATGGGATTGTAATGGATTTGAGTTTGACTGCTCGAATTGCCCTGCTATTCTTACGGTTACAAAAAAAAAACTGGCTCAGATAAATTTAGAACATAAAATCACAAACTTACCACCCGATCTGGCCTTGATAACCTGCTCTGAAAATGATTATACAAGGGCTTTAAGATCCTCCGCCTTCAAAACAAAGCGAGTTTATGAACTACTGTTCCCACTTGATGAAAATAAATTCAAGCCGGGAAATAAAAAAGAGGCAAAATCATTCTGGGGAATTGACCCGGCGGTTAAAGTGATTTTTTTTGGATCAATTTCCCTGTCAGACCTTAGAAAAGGAGGTATCCTGTTCCTTGAAGCGCTTCATTATTTACAAAATAAAATCCAGGAAGACGGAACGGGTTTCGGCGATGTCGTCCTATTAATAGCAGGCAGAAAAGAGGAATATGTTATTCCGGAATTAAAAATTCCCGTCAGGAAAATCGGGTACCTTTCTGAATCGGACTTGATTAAAGCCTTCCAGGCTGCTGATGTATTTGTATCTCCTTCATTGGAAGATTCAGGCCCGTTGATGATCAACCAATCTGTTATGTGCGGTACGCCCGTTGTTTCATTTGAGACCGGAGTTGCATTGGACCTTGTAATTACCGGTCAGACAGGCTACCGCTCAACACTTGTCAACGCCGAACAATTGGCAACGGGAATAAAATTTATTTTAGATTTAGGAGAGAAAGAACACCTGATAATGAGTGAGAATTGCAGAAACCTGGGTCTCCGATTATGCCATTCGCAAAAACAAATCGAAAAATTGCTTAACATCCTTCATTCAAATTAATTAAGTCTTAATGATCATTGAAAAACTTAATTGGGACAGCGAATTTTTTGGATTAAAAATTGGCAAAGTCACCATCATCAGGGAAAGTGAATTTGACTGGCGTGCATTTAAAGAGGAAGCATGTAATGAAAAATTTGAGCTGATCTACGTTTTTAAGCTTCGGAAAATGCTTTCATGGAAAACGGTTCAAGAAACACAGCTTGACCTTGTTGATATTCAACTCACCATGGAACGAAAATTCAACAAGGATGATGTTCAAATAATTTCCTATGATTTCAGGACCCACCTTACCTCCGATGAAAAACAAGACTGTTACGGGATCGCCGAAGAAACAGCCGTTGTTTCAAGGTTTTACCAGGAGGATAAAATCGGGCCGGTAAAAACAAAGCAATTATATAGAAAATGGATCGACAATGCACTGAATAAGTCCTTTTCAGACGGCCTGTTTGTTAATAAAGAAGCCAATTCAGTCAACGGAATTCATTTGATAAAAACAGACCGGCTCAATAAAATCGGTTATTTTACCTTGACCGGTGTGGATCCTAATTATAAAAGAATGGGAATTGGTGATAAATTATGGATGCAGTCGTTTGCATATTGGGCAAATGAAAGTGAAATAGAATCGGTTAAAAGTCCCTTTTCATTTCAAAATTCAGAATCCTTTCATTTTCACATTAAAAATGGCTTTAAAAGGATAGTAGAAACAAAATTCATTTATCATTTACGAAATACTGTTTAGCGGATGATCCCCTTTAATAAACCATATCTGACAGGGAAGGAGATGGATTACATGCACCAGGCCGTGTCGTCGGGGAAAATTTCAGGGAACGGCACCTTTACGCAAAAATGCCAGAAATTCTTTGAAGAACGATATGGCTTTAAAAAAGCACTTCTGACAACCTCCTGCACCGACGCTCTTGAAATGTGCGCAATGCTGGCCAACATCAAACAGGACGATGAAGTGATTGTGCCTTCATACACCTTTGTCTCCTCTGCCCTGGCCTTTGTAAGGCAGGGAGCCAAAATTGTTTTTGCCGAAAGCCGCATCGATCATCCTGGGGTTGATGAAGATAAGTTAGAAGCATTGATAACACCAAAAACCAAAGCGATTGTTCCTGTTCATTATGCCGGTGTTGCATGCGACATGGATAAAATAATGCACCTGGCCGAAAAATATAATCTGTTGGTTATTGAGGATGCCGCCCAGGCGATTGACTCCTGTTATAAGGGCCGGTCATTGGGCAGTATTGGCCATCTGGCGGCTTTCTCTTTTCATGAAACCAAAAATATCAATTCAGGCGAAGGAGGATTGCTTGCCATAAACGACCAGCGTTTCGTGACCAGGGCAGAGATAATCTGGGAAAAAGGCACCAACAGGGCTGAATTTTTCAGAGGTGAAGTTGACAAATATGGCTGGGTCGATGTCGGCTCCTCCTTTCTGCCTTCTGAACTCACTGCAGCCTATCTTTGGGCTCAGCTGGAAAACCTGGATGACATTCAAAAAAAACGAATTGAAATATGGGAGCAATATTTTCTCGGACTAAGTGATTGGGCACAAAAGAAAGGGATCAGGCTACCAAAAATACCTGATTATGCGCAAAATAATGGCCACATGTTTTACCTGGTCTGTGAATCTGCACTGCAACGGGATCATCTTATCACTCATTTAAAGAACAATGGCGTTTATGCAGTGTTTCACTATTTAAGTTTGCATAAAAGTAAGTTCTACCGTTCCAGGTATCATGGTGATGATTTACCACATGCTGATGAATATACGGATTGCCTGCTTCGATTACCCGTGTTCTATGAACTTACTCCCGAAGAAATCGGTTTTATAATGAATACGGCGAAGAATTTTCCCGAATAAATCCTCCTGCTTTATCTTCAGGATATGAAAGAAAAACTGAATTATCTTAATGTTGGTTGTGGATCGAAATATCATCGTGATTGGGTCAATGTTGATATAGAATCAAATAGTCCGGCGGTAACATCAGGCAACCTGTTGAAAGGAATCCCTTTCCCGGATGAAACATTTGAAGTCCTGTACCATTCGCAGGTATTAGAGCATTTTCCAAAGGAAAAAGCGTTTTCTTTCATGAAAGAATGTTACCGGGTATTAAAGACCAATGGCATTATCAGGGTTGCGGTTCCGGATTTAGAAAACATCGTGGATGAGTATAAAAAATATTTAATTGAAAATTCAGAAAGTCCGAATAAGCAGGCAGAAGAGAAATATGATTGGATCATGCTTGAGATGTTCGACCAGACCGTTCGCAACCAGGGTGGTGGAGACATGGCAAAATTCCTGAAACAAGATACTCTTCTGGATGAACAATATCTGTTCAATCGGATTGGCTTTGTTGGGCGTTCCACCCGAAACGAAAAATCATCAGCAACCCATGTCGTATCGAATCGGATTGACATCAACAGGATTAAATGGATCATCAGGAAAACCCCGCGTTTCATAAAACGAAAACTTGCTAACCTGCTGTTAGGCGGGAAATTTAAACTGGGAGATTTCAGGCTGGGCGGGGAAATTCATATGTGGATGTATGACAGATTTTCATTAGCAAGATTATTGAACCAGGTTGGATTTAAGGACATCAGGCAAACCAATGCCTATGAAAGTGTAATTCCAGATTGGAATTTGTATGAATTGGATGTAAAAGACGGATTGGCTTATGATCCAACAGCGCTATTCATGGAAGCAAGAAAATAACCCTGCATGTTTCTAGTTAAATCCGTTTATTAATATGTTTTCAATCATCATACCAACCTTCAATGCGGGGGATTTCATTGCCTCAACACTTCAATCTGTTACAGACCAATCGTGGCAGAATTATGAAATTATTGTTATCGATAATTGCTCCTCTGATAATACGATTGACACCATTAATACCTTCAATGGTTCAGGCAGGTTTCCTATACAAATATTCTCATCTTCGGATAAAGGCATTTACGATGCTCAAAATAAGGGAACAGCCATTGCAAAAAATCCATGGATCATAATTCTTGGTGCCGGTGACCGGCTGCATAATTCTGAAGTTTTTACCATGCTGGCAGCTAAACTCGATCCTCATGCAGACATCTTTTATGGGAACATTTTAAAGTTTTCTGAAAGGGGTCCTGATTTTAATTCTATTCAATGTCCGCCAAAAAGAATCTCAAAAAGAACTTTACTGCGGTCCAGGGGAATATGCCAGCAATCATTGATCGTAAACAAGAGGGTTTTCCGGCAAACCCGGTTTTCTGAATCATACAAAATTGCAGGTGATTTTGATTGGATTTTAACCTGTGTTGAAAACAAAGTTCAATTTAAATATATAAATGAAACCATTTCCGATTACAGCATTGATGGCATTAGCGGAGCAAACGTCGGCCGGTTGCATTCCGAACTTAAATCTGTCATAAAAAACCATTATCCATTGCTGACAAGCATGTTTTATTCCTTTTATCTCGACCTTAGTTGCCTGAAGCACAAAATTATTAAATCATTAAACCATGAATAAAAATGCGGTAAACAGTCTCGCATTTATTATTGTCCTGTGGATGGTATTGAGTTCAGGAGCTGAGATCATCGGTTATAATGAAACGATGCATGTGATTGTATTGTTTGTGCTTTACCTTATTTTTTTCATGCAGAAGGGGATCAATACTAAAATTCAAACCCGGTCGCTTGTTTCAATCGGATTATTGAGCATCCTTATTTTAATAAATATCAGCATGGATATTGACCACTTTTCCATGAGCTTGCTCAATTTCGACCTGGGTTTTCTTGCAAAGCTATGGATTTCGATGCTGATTGCCAGCTCTATGGACTATAAGATCTATTCCCGTCATTTTATCAATATAATTTTTGCTTTATCCCTTATCTCCATCATTTTCTACGCGTCATTTTTAATAAATCCAGGTTTGATCACGAGTCTGCCTTCCTTGAATATCATCAAGTCAAATTACAATTTCATTGTTTATATTCACAACAAGGAGCAGTGGGGTATGGATCGCAACTGCTCGATCTTCTGGGAACCAGGGGCCTTCCAGGGATTTATAACACTTGCATTGGTTATGCTTTTCTTCTCAAAGGATCAGTTTTTCAGCAATAAAAAACAATTGTTATATATTCTTATTTTTACAATTGCGACCCTGACAACTTTTTCAACAACGGGTTATATTGTCCTCTTTTTATTATTTGGTGCCTATACGATGAAGAACATCAAGTTGCTTCCATTGACAATAATCGCCGGAATTATTTTCTATATGGCCTTTGACAGGGTAATCCTGAGCAATGTAATATTTCAAAAATTCAACCAGGAAGGCATATGGTCAACCTCAGGGGAGAGAAGGATTTCCGATGTTTTTGTGGAGATTGACATGGTAAAATCCAGTCCGGTTTTCGGGGTGGGATATCATGATTATTTTACAAAAAAAGGCATCACCCTTTCGATGAAAGGTGTCGTGGAAACATGGGAAGGCGGCACAAATTCTTTGACATACCTGTTAGCTCTTTTCGGGATACCATTTCTAACAATTTTACTCTGGGGCTTGGGAAATTTTGTGCAATTTATTGAATCAAGAAAAGAGATTCAGGTCATACTTTTTATCATCCTTCTTATTCTTCTGATGGGTGAAGTATTTCTGGCCAAGGTTGCCTTCCAGGTAATCATTTTCTACGGGCTCAACAGGCGGGTTTTCTTGCGAACAAACAATTCTTTCAATGGTCATATTTCTGCGAGCAAATGATTTAACCTCCGATCCGAGGGCACTTAAATACCTGGATTATTACCGCGAAAATGACATCAGCTATTTGGTGATATGCTGGAACCGGTCGAAAAAAAATATTGAATACCCTTCCAACTATATCGTTTACAATAAACAAGTTGAATACAATCTTGGCAAAAAAGCAATCCTTTCGAGAATTTCCTGGGGTTTATTCATTTTCAGGAAAATTTTTCATCTTCGTAAACAATGTAACGTAATTCATGCCTGCGATTTTGACACGGTGCTTCCTGCATTGCCTTTCATATTTCTCGGAAAGCGGGTTATTTTCGACATCTTTGATATGTTCAGCTATACCATCAGGACAAATAAAATTGTCGACTTCCTGATCGGTTTATTGGAAAATGTAAGTGTCCGGCTTTCCAGCTATGTCATTATATGTGAGGAAGAAAGAATAAACCAAATCTGGCCCGCATTCAGAAATCCCTGTACGTTTGTTCTGCCGAATATTCCCATTGAACCTGACCCGGAAACTTTCGACTTCACGCCGGATGGAATCGATGCCGCAAAACACGAGGGAAAACTTATACTCTCTTATGTAGGAGCGTTCTATCATGGCAGGTTCTTGACGGAGATCATGGAAACCATTGCAGGACTTGACGGGGTGATCTTGATCATGGGTGGTTATGGCGACCGTGAGATTGAAGAAGCCTGCAGACAAAATGCTGTAAAAAACTCGAATATTTTATATCTGGGAAGAATCAGCTATAAAAAAGCACTTGCTGTTATGAGGTACTCCGATCTGCTGATCGGAATGTATTGTGCAACCAACCGGAACCATTATTATGCAGCACCCAATAAGTTTTACGAATCCCTGATGCTGAAGAAACCATTAATAACCAGTGCGAACACAGCTGTTGGAGATAAAGTAATAAAATACGACACTGGTTTTGCAATTCATGACAGCAAGGAAGATTTAACATCTTTATTGCTATTATTGCAAAAACAACAAGTCCTGATTGATGAAAAATCAATTAACTGCGGGAGGGTCTGGGAAAAATATTTCAAGGATTACGTTGCTCACTTTTTCTCAGCGCACTATGCCGGGATGATTAAAGCTGGCAAGAGGGGTTAAAAATGCCTGCCATGATGGTTTTATCATGGATGACCTGAAACAAAAAGTTTAATGACAGAAAAAAGAATTCTTATTACAGGTGGGTCGGGGTTTATCGGTACCAACGCCGTTGACTATTTTTCAAGCCTCAATGATAACATCATAAACTTTGACATCAATCCGCCAAAAAAGCCGGAACATCATCAATATTGGAGAAATGTTGATATCCGTGACAAGGCTTTGCTTGAGAAAGAGCTGATCGATTTTGCACCGACTCATGTCCTGCACCTGGCTGCCAAGCTTGGTATGGATGTAAAGGATATCTCACTTTTTTCCGCCAATACCGATGGGGTAAAGAATCTGCTGGAATCAGCCCAGCAATGTCCTTCCCTGGAACATATCGTTTTTACTTCAAGTTTGCTTGTCTGCAAAAACGGGTATATTCCAGAATCCGATGTTGATTATTGCCCTCCCAACTTATATGGAGAGAGTAAAATGATCGGGGAAAAGGCAGTGCGGGGTTTTCAGAACCCTCATTTCACCTGGAGCATTGTGAGGCCCACCTCCATATGGGGTCCGTGGTTTGCCTACTCCTATAGAAGTTTTTTTAAAACAATTTACAAAGGGCACTACTTTCATCTGGGTAAAACTTCGATCATCAAACCGAGTAGTTTTACGGGCAATACGGTGTTTATGATGATGAAAATTTTGTTCGGTGCCAAGCACGAGGTGCATGCAAAAACATTTTATCTTTCTGATTATCCGTTTTTCACAACAAGGCAATGGGCGGATGTCATTCAGCAGGAGATGAAAGTGCATCGCATCAGGCCCGTTCCTGTGTGGGTTCTCAGGATCGTTGGATATGCGGGCGATTTACTGAAATCAGCCGGTTGGGAAGATCCGCCAATCACCAGTTTCAGGCTCAACAATATGCTGACCGGCGGCAATTATCCGCTTGAAAACACCATGCACCTGTGCGGTCCGTTGCCATTTGCGCTGGAGGAGGGCGTTCGCATAACCATCGAATGGATGGAGGAAACCGGCGATTTGGAGTAATTAAAATTTAAGCTAATCAATTATTAAATTAATCATTCAACCATGAAAAAAATTCTTGTAACCGGAGGGGCAGGGTTCATCGGAACGAATCTCTGCAACGAATTAAGGTCGCGCGGGAACAGGGTGATTGCCTGTGATCTCTACAATACAGAACGGGATGATTACATCCGTTGTGATGTTAGGAATTACCGCCAGATCGAACAGGTTTTCAATCAATACGGCCCGTTTGACTTTGTATACCATCTTGCTGCCGAATATGGCCGCTGGAACGGCGAGGCATATTATGAAAACCTTTGGATGACCAACGCGATTGGCACCAAGAACCTGCTTCGCTTCCAGGAAGAAAGAAAATTCAGGATGATCTTTTTTTCTTCGGCAGAAGTTTATGGCGATTATGATGGCATCATGACTGAAGAGGTTATGATTGAAAACCCGGTGGGCGACACCTATCAAATGAACGATTACGCCATTACAAAATGGGCTGGTGAATTAATGTGCCTGAACTCCACTAAAATGTTCAGGAGTGAAATTGTTCGCATACGTCCGGTCAATTGTTACGGCCCGCATGAAGAGTACACCCCTTATCGTGGTTTCATCCCGAAGTTCATCTATCATTGCCTGTTTCAAAAGCCTTTTGTGGTGCATAAAGGGCATAAGCGCATTATTGATTACGTGGAGGACACCTGTTTTACCGTAGCCAATATCACGGAGAATTTTATACCGGGGATGGCCTACAACGTTGGCGGCCGTGTTGAATGGGAAATGGCGGTAGAGGAGTATGCAGACCTTATTCTGAAAGCAACCGGTGCCCCGGCATCACTGATTACCTTTAAAGGCCAGGAAGCCCATACCACCCAGGTTAAAACAATGGATTTCTCAAAAATAATCAAGGATTTGAGACATGATCCAAAAATAGATCCTGCCGAAGGAATCCGTCGCACGGTTGCCTGGATGAAAAATTATTACAGGATTTAATGACCATTTACCCTCAACCATTGAAAAAGAAAAGAATTCTCCTTGTTTTCGGTACCAGGCCGGAGGCCATTAAAATGGCACCGGTGGTGCATGAATTCCAGCGTAATCAGGAGCACTTCGACATGAAGGTTTGTGTAACCGCACAGCACCGGGAAATGCTCGACCAGGTGCTCAGGATCTTCCACATCAATCCTGACTACGACCTGAACCTGATGAAACCCAACCAGGATCTGTTTGATATAACTTCCGGGGTGTTAACGGGTATGCGGGAAATCATATTGACATATCATCCGGATGTGGTTTTTGTACATGGCGACACCACAACATCGATGGCAGTTTCACTTGCGGGATTCTACCTGTGCATCCCGGTGGCACATGTTGAAGCCGGCCTCCGGACATATAATCTTCAATCGCCCTGGCCTGAAGAAATGAACCGACAGGTGACTGACAGGATTACCACCTATTTCCTGGCTCCTACCGCATTAAGCAGGCAGAACCTGCTGGATGAAGGTCTCCCTGACGAAAACATTTGTGTAACCGGCAATACAGTGATCGATGCTTTGCACTTTATGGTCGGGAAAATAAATAATGACCCCTCGCTGAAAAACAAACTCTCTGAAGAATTGATCGCTCATGGGTACCCGGTTGATTCGAGAGATTTACTCGATGCCAGGAGATTAATCTTAGTCACCGGGCATCGCCGGGAGAACTTCGGCGAAGGATTTATCAATGTATGCAATGCGCTGAAAAATATTGCACTGAAACACCCCGATTGTGATATCGTCTATCCCGTACACCTGAATCCCAATGTGAGGAAACCAGTCAATGATATTCTTAGGAACATTCAGAACATTTTTCTCATTGAACCACTGGATTATGCCCCATTTGTCAGGTTGATGCAACTCTCCTACCTGATCCTGACCGACAGCGGCGGAATCCAGGAGGAAGCCCCCTCGCTGGGTAAGCCGGTCCTCGTAATGCGGGATACTACCGAAAGGCCGGAAGCAGTAGATGCAGGGACCGTCAAACTGGTAGGAACAGATCCTGAAAAGATTTTTCGGGAAACAGATATTTTATTGACTCGAAATGATGCTTATGAGGCCATGAGCCTCGCCCATAATCCTTACGGCGATGGAAAAGCCGCTCCCAGAATTGTCGAATTTTTAAAACAAAAACTGTATGGCAAATTATCAGAAACGAATTGAAACGGTAGAGCATTACCTTGTGAATAGCGGCCTGAATGACGAGACCAAAACCTCTTTTTCCGGGAAAAACATACTCGTTACCGGGGGTGCGGGAGCAATCGGAAGCAACCTGATCATCGCACTATCTTCACTGGTCGGGAGCAGCGGGAAGATCGTTGTGCTTGATAACCTGAGTTCCATAAAAATAAAAAACCCCTGGAACGTCGCCCCGCTCGGGAACATCATGTTCATTGAAGGGGATGTAAGGTCGGATATAGATCTTAAAAGGGTGTTTAAGGAGGATATCTCCATTGTTTATCATCTGGCCGCTTTTTTCGCCAACCAGAATTCAGTCGATTACCCGGAGATCTCTGCAGATGTCGACATCCTGGGAATGATCCGGTTACTGGAATATTCCCGGCTTGCAAAAATTGAACGGTTCATCTATGCATCCAGTGGATGTGCCATTTATGGTTCATACGGGCAAATGCCTCTCAAGGAGGATTTCATCTCGATGCATCTTACGACTCCATACCAGATCAACAAGATGACAGGAGAGATGTACTGCAACTTTTATCACCACCATTATGAACTGCCTGTTGTCAATTGCCGTTTCTTCAACTCCTACGGACCAGGTGAAGTCCCAGGACAATACCGGAATGTGATCCCTAACTTTATTTATTGGGCTTTGCAGAATAAACCATTGCCAATAACCGGAACAGGGGAAGCTACCCGGGACTTTACCTATGTTCTCGACCTGGTTCAGGGTCTTGTAAAAGGCGCCATCAACCCGAAGGCAATCGGTGAAAATTTCAACCTGGCTTCTTCTTCAGAAATGAGCATCCTGAACATGGTTCAAACGGTGAAACGCCTGACCGGAAGCACCAGTGATATTGAGCTAAAACCTACCCGTAAGTGGGATACCAAAATGAGGTTGCTTGCTTCGATTGAAAAGGCAAATAAGCTAATCGGATATAAACCGGTCATGGATTTTGAAAACGGACTGCTGACGACCATTGAGTGGTTCAGGGATAACTGGGACCTGATTGACAACCTCGCGGATTTCAAGCCCGGTATGAGTAGTGCAGTGAGAAACAAATAAATACACCGCATATTAAATTGGACAAAGAAAGAAATAACCGTGTATTGATCCTTACCGACAGGTTCTTCCCCGAGGAGTTCATCATCAATGACCTTGTTTTGGAACTGCAGCAAGCAGGGTTCATCATGGATGTATTGACGCAGCAGCCAAGTTATCCTTCCGGCAACGTTAAACAATTCAAAGGGTTTAAAAATAAAATTTTCACCAGGACCCGGTGGAACGGAATTACTGTATACCGGATATTCACCATCCAGGGTTATAAGAAAAGTGTATTTCTCAAAATCCTGCATTATTTCCATTTTGCCATGATGTGTTCCATGGTAATGCTGATAAAAGGAAGAACTTATGGTAAGATTTTTATTACACAAACGGGTCCGCTGACACAAGCCCTCCCTGCGGTGTTATCAAAAAAAATCTACAAGAACAAACTAATGATCTGGACGCTCGATCTATGGCCTGATGCTGTCTACGCTTATGGATTTAAAAAGAATTCTATCCTGACATCACTGCTCAGTTTCATAGTGAAAAGCGTTTACTCAAACATGGATGCAATTGCTGTTTCAAGCGCTGCGTTCAAAGACCGGATTATGGAATATTCGCCTGCCAAAAGAATCCATTTCATTCCGCAATGGTCAGAGATTAAAGCGAACAATGAGACTTGTTCTGTGAAACTTGACCCAAATGCACTGAATATTTCGTTTGCAGGAAACATCGGCACTTCACAGAATCTCGAACGGATTTTGCTGGGATTTCAAATCGCCCAAACAGACAACCATGAGCTGATTTTAAATCTTTTTGGAGATGGTAATAATCTCGAAAGCCTTAAGAGGCTGGTTGCTGACCAGAAAATTGAAAATGTCGTTTTTTGGGGCAGACTGCCCCAATCTCAAATGCATGCGGTACTGACTCAAAGCGATGTGCTTTTGATTTCATTAAAGCCCGACCCTCTTTTTGAGATGTACATTCCACTCAAATTCCCGGCATATTTATCTGTTGGCAAACCTATTTTTGCAGTGATTTCAGGTGAAGTGAAGAGACTCACCATTCAATACAATGTCGGGGTTGTTTCCGATCCTGCCGATATTATGAACATTGCCGAGGGATTTAGCGCTTTCACCAAATTAAATGAAACCGACTTTACTACATTTGCTGAAAACACAAAAGCCTTGTCGGCCAGTCTGTTCAATAAAGAACAAATAATCAATTCCGTGAAGTCGTTGCTGACAGACCTGTAATTCATTGTTTTTTCATGATAAAAGTGAGCAAACCCTTTTTGCAACTCATTGAACCAATAAAAGGGTTACTTCTTTTTTTGTTTCTTTCATTCCTTGTTGTCACCCTGTGGAAAGTTGTTAATCTTGATAAAATACTGTGGGATTTTCTTTTACCGTTAAATAAAACTCTAATTCTTATTGAAAGCCCGATAAATTATTTTTTTGTTTCGACCGTCTTTTCAATTGAATCAACATTTAATATTGACACCATTAAATTCGAGAACGGATACAGCCTGATAGAAGACCCTTTATGCAGCGGACTGAAACAGGTTATTCAGTTTTCCATAATCATGGCATTCTATCCGGGCCCATGGAGAAAGAAAATATGGTACATACCCTCCGGGTGGATTATTTTGCTTATTGCAGCAATATTTCATCTTGTTATTTTATCTATTACCCTTGCACTTTCCCCCGATCATTATAATACTTTCCACGAACATTTTTCCCGCTGGTTTTTCTTTGGCGTTTTTTTTCTCCTCTGGCTGTTTTGGGAGGAGAAGTTTGTTGTTTGACAATCCACAGGTTCAATTATCATAATAAACTTGGTATTTACCCATGAGATATTTTATATTCACCGATGATTTAAGAATAGTCTTAAGCTTTTTTTTATCACTATTCATCAGCCTTGTCCTGATCCCTTCCCTAATCGATATAGCACGTGCAAAATCTTACGTGGTCACTCCCAACGGGAGGACCTCGCATCAGCACTCCACGCCTACAATGGGCGGAATTGCAATCTTTATAGGCAGCATCATTGCCTTTCTGATGTTTATCAAAGTTACCGCAATTCCTTCTTTCCAGTACATTATTGCCAGTGTTCTCATAATCTTTTTCATCGGGTTCAAGGATGACATCATCGGGATCTCACCCTATAAAAAATTCCTTGGACAGGTTTTTGCAGCGCTCATCGTCATCGAATTCGGAAGGATCCTCCTGACAAACCTGCATGGTTTATTTTATATTTACCCGATTACATATAACTTCGGCCTGGTTCTATCCATCATCACGATCATCGGGATAACCAACTGTTTCAACCTGATGGATGGTATCGATGGGTTGTGTGCCAGTCTTGCCATTCTGGCATGCGCCGCTTTCGGAACCTGGTTCTACCTCACCGGCCAGTATGATTGGGTCATCCTTACAGCAGGCATTATAGGTGCTACATCAGCATTTTTATATTTCAATCTTTTCAGCAACAGGAATAAGATATTCATGGGAGATACCGGCTCCCTGTTCCTGGGATTTATCATTTCCATTATCGCGATTAAATTCAATGAAAGCAGTGTCGGAATATCTGGTGTATATGCGGTTCAGGCTGCACCGGCTGTCTCCATAGGATTCCTCATGGTTCCGATCTTTGATACGCTCAGGGTTTTTATTACCCGTATCGTCAGGAATAAACAGCCGTTCAGTCCTGATAAAACCCATATCCATCACTACCTGCTCGATCTGGGCTTTTCACATGGGAAGGCCACACTTATTCTCACCATTACCGGTGTTCTTTTTATCGGAATTTCAATTATCCTTAAAGACCTCACCGTTTTCTGGCTTATCCTTGTCCTGGTGGGAATAGCAACCATTCTCTCCTTTATTCCCATCTATCTGTCATCAAGAAAGAAAAGGGTGGTATAACCCGCTTAAAACCCCACATTAATCCCCGTTAAAAACGTATTGGTCGTTCCGTCCATCATTTCGGGCTGGTAGCGTGTTTCGCCTTCCCGGTTGGAATGCAGGTACCGGATAAAGAAATAACCGTTGTTCACAAATTCATACCTGGCAGAGAGCTCAAAAGCGTGATTCTGCCAGGTTATGTTTTGTAAAAAGGGTACCTCGTCGACCGCATAACCGGCATTGTACTGGTACGGAACATCATCGCCATGCTGGGCAACGGTGTAGGAAGTGTTGATCATCACACCGCGCAGCGGACGCCATGAGAGTGACAAAAAGATCTCCTGGGAATTCTCTCTCATATAACTTCCCAAAACATAGCTGTTTGAGGAAAAAGTGGTGGTGGAAATATAGTGATCGTAAGTCATCGGCTGCGTTCGTGTATATTCGGCGGTGAACGCAAGGTTCCTCAAAGGGAAATTACTCAGTTGAAAACCGGCTTTAAGGCTGGTAAAATTATGTTTGTCAGGGTCCATCAGGCGCGACATTTTCCACTCATCAATGTAAAGGGAGATGAAAAGGTGCAGGTACCTGATCTGCCGGCTTGAAATATTGAAAAAGAGCTGGGAGTTGGAGCCTGCATCATTGTTGTAATTGTTCTTTGTGGCATCCACGGAATTGAAGAACAGAAACGGGATCAGGTAAAGCGGGTTGACATTGATGTCGCTGTAAATGATCGAATTGCCAAAGGAAAGGTTCAATCCGCGCCAGGGTATGAATGTGAACATATTTGCCGCAATATACTTGTTGCGGTAAACGATGCGGTAAACATCCCCATCATAGTAGGAACGGCTGCTGTCGACGATGTTCGAGTTCAGCCAGCCATGCATGTAATTAAAATCGAACCACCTGACGGGATTCAGGTGAAGCTGGATGTATGGAAACGCAGGTGCCTTCCCCGATAAGATATTCGCCCCATGATTGTTATCTCCCCAAACCACCCGGTCGTTCATGATCCCGATCGATCCCCATTTCACCGAAGCTACAATCCCTCCGCGCATTTCGCTGTAGTCAGCTGAATTATTCTTCGAATCCTTGTAAACCGCTCCCGGTTCCAGGGTAAAATATTCGGGCATTGCCGTTGGAACGCTTTCGTTGTTATCGCGCAGGTTTGCATAAAATCCAAAATTCTTCCCGACATAGCCGAACATGCTGCCTCCCCACCACCGGTGATATTCAGCACCGTTTTCATTTGTCATCCATTGAATGCCTAAAATTGGACGGACGGAGAAGGTGAACAAGGAGTCTTTGTAATGATATCCGAGGGGGTTCAGGGCAACCACCATGTTTGCCTGGCCAGGGAGGAGGAAAGCGAGTTTGTGGTTGTATTCATCGGCCATGCGCGACACGTGAGGCATGATGCGCAACGGTTCTTCAAGCTGATAGTCCTGCAGGTAAAAATCCAGCTCTTTCCGCTGACGTTTGTTGAGTTGATGGTCTGAACCATCGTAATTATAATTAAAAAGTGTATCGGTGGTGTTGGCTTCATTTAATTTCTGTGCAATATAACTCCTGGAATAGGGCTTTATGGCAGAATTCAGGGTGATAAACTTTAAATTGGCCAGTTCATCCAGAAAATCATAAATCCCGGTATTGGTTATATCCTCATATACAACCTGGGAAGATCCGGAAAAGCATAATCCTATGAAAGTCAGAATGATAACTATTTTTTTCATTGGTAAAGCTTTATATCAGACCGTGTACCGGCCGGCTTTATAGAATTCAAGGTTTTCGGGCCGGGAGAACCAATCAATGGTCAATTTCAAGCCGGCTTCAAGGCCGAAGCCAGGTTGCCAGCCAAGCAGGTCCTTCGCTTTGCGATTTTCGGCCAAGAGCCGCTCTACCTCGCTTTTTTCAGGACGCTTCCGTTCATCAGCGGCATCGATTAAAATATTTTTCCCCATGAGTGATGCGATCTTCAGTGCCAGGTCCCCCATTGCAATTTCAGCATTATTCCCCAGGTTGATCACTTCGCCAAGGACTTGTTCACTTTCGGCAGCCTGGATAAAGCCTTTTGCCGTATCTTCCACAAAACTCAGATCGCGTGTGGGCGATGTGGAACCGAGCGTGACCGTTCCATTCCCGGTAAGCAGCTGGGTTATAATGGTGGGAATGATTGCACGGGCCGACTGCCTGGGGCCGTAAGTATTGAATGGCCTGACCACGGTAACGGGGGTATTGAAAGACCGGTAGAAGGTCAGAGCCAGGAAATCGGCGGAAGCTTTGGTGGCAGCATACGGCGATTGCGGATTGACCGGATGCTCTTCGGTGATGGGCACAAATTGCGCGGTTCCATAAACCTCAGAGGTGGAGGTATGAACGATGCGGCTTACGCCAAGCTGGCGCGCTGCCTGAAGAACGTTTAACGTCCCTTTTACATTGGTATCCACGTAAGTATCGGGAGAATGGTACGAGTAAGGGATCCCGATCAGCGCGGCCAGGTGAAATACGATCTCGCAGCCCTTCATGGCCTCCCGCACACCGTTCGGATCGCGGATATCACCGGTGAAAACCTCGATTTTTTTCTTTTTCTCTTCGGGAAAATAGTCAAGCCATCCCCATCGGTTAAATGAATTATAGTGGATAAAAACCCTGACATTACAACCCATTTCCAGCAATTTCTCCGTCAGGTGGCTCCCAATAAACCCAGCTCCCCCGGTAACCAACACTTTTTTACCAATAACCTCCATAAAACATAATTATTTATGTCGAACAAGAGTTGAATTTTGTTAAAACACGTTTCAACCCTTGATTCGTATTATTTGGTAAAAATAGGGAATTCCGGGTTTATACGGCCACCTGTCAATTAAATTTGCGGGGTATCTCAATCTGCAGTAATTTTACATTTTCAAATACGATTTACCGATTTCCCAAATTTTACCCGGATGGAGCCCGAGAAATGGTCGGAGGATGAAGCACTTCAAAATTATGAGGACCTGAAGTTGGTACTTGAAACCGGCTTGCTCAATGCCGGCCGGTGTGACAATTTACACGAGGCAAAAGGATTCCTTATTGAAGTTCAGAGCCATTTCAAAGGATTGAGGCTCCGGCGGGAAGATCGTGAAGAACTTTATGGAAAATTGCAGGAAGCTTTCACCGTTTTAAATAAAAAAATTGAAGAGGAGCGCTTTCAATTTGAGTATGAAGCACTGGCAAATTACGCGGATTTAAAACCTGCGGTTGCCGGGGCCTCAGATCAGGCATTCCATTCGGATGATCTGAGGGCATCATGGGAGCTGTTGCTCGGAATTCAATCACGGGTGAAAGGATCAAAGCTATTGCGGGAACATCGTGAGGAATTATTTAACGGTTTGCAGGACGCATTTAACATGATTAAAATCCGCCGGGAGGAAGAACACCAGGTCTTTGACCGTGAGGCACAAGCAAACTACACCCGGTTAAAATCCCTGGTGGAAAAAGGCCTTATTCAGGCCGAAGAGACACACGAGTATAAGGAGACCAGGGAATTTCTTAAAAAAATTCAATCCGAGTTCAAAGGCATTAAGATGGTCCATGAACAGCGGGAAGAGCTATATTCCCGGCTTCAAACGGCGTTTGATGTTCTGGGTAAACGGCTTGATGATTTTTTTAGGTACAAAAAAAAGAACTGGGAAGTCAAAATGCAGTTTACCCTTTCCAGGTTTTCAGCAGATATTTTTGAACTGCAAACAGCTCTTGAAAAAGAGCAGGCCAACCTGAAAGAATTGGAAGACCAATTGGAAATTATAGTGTCAGCCGGTAAAGACCGGGAGATCATTTCAGGTGTACAGTCCAGAATCGCCTCCGCACTGCGCAGTATCGAACTGAAGCACCGGCAGATCAAAAGCCTTGAAATTGAGAAGAACGAATTACAAAACCGGTTGGAAGAGCCTGATAAATAGCGCTTACAACCATAAAAATTGAATTCATGCCAGATCATTCCAGGTCATCACATCTTCACCGCTCCCGGAAACATCAACATTCCTCCCTTCAACAAATCCAGGCCAGCTACCTGGAACCAGTGCTTTATTTTACAGGTGCAATTGTCCTGATCATCGTAGCAAAACTTTTGCACCTAAGCTTATTGGCACCAACCCTGGGAGCTTTGGGATTGACCATGCTGGCAGTTTCTAAAAATTTAAAATTGAGTGCAGGAGTTTTTGTGTCGATAGTTTGTATCTCCTTCATGGCAATTGTTTTTGCCTGGCATTGGGTTACCGGTTATTTTGTGGCTGTTATTTCGTCTGAAGTCACCTTAAACCCCTTCTTGTTCAGGAGCGGACTGATGGAGGGCCTGATCCTGACGGTACTGATGTGGGTGTATCACAGGCAGTTCAAAGCGATCCAACCAACGATGGCCCGACATTGGTTCGGAAAAAAATCATATGTGATATTTTTTAAACTGCTTTTCTATTTTCTTTTATTCCTTTTACTGTTTTGGATGATCGCCTTTGGAATACTGAAAGTTCAGTCGCTGACCCACCTGAACACACAGGATGCTGCCATTATTTCCGGGGCCCTTGCATTGCTTGCCTCGGGTATTCCTGCAATCATATATCTTTCAAAAAGCTCTGGTACCGGGAGAAGAAGTCACCGCCACAGCCACCATCACCGGGATAACAGGAGCGGACTGCAAAAAAACTCAGATCCGGATGAAAAATAGCTCCATTTGAATCGCTGAAATTACTATTTTTGCGCTATTGTTAAATAATTAACAAATCCGAGCGCAACATGTCAAAACATTCTCTTAAAATCAGGGACCTTACCCTGCGTGATGGCCAGCAATCACTCTTTGCTACACGAATGACCCAGGAACAGGTTGACCGGGTTCTGCCATTTTACAAGGATGCTCATTTTTATGCCATGGAAGTATGGGGTGGCGCTGTCCCCGATTCGATCATGCGGTATCTTTCAGAAAATCCCTGGCAACGGTTGGAAAAGATCAAGGAGGCTGTGGGTGATGTTTCGCTGCTGACTGCGCTTTCACGGGGGCGCAACCTTTTTGGATACAATCCATATCCCGAAGAGGTGATCGAAGGTTTTAACCGCCAGGCCGTGAAATCGGGTATCGGCATCATGAGAATTTTTGACGCCCTCAACGACGTTGAAAACATGAAATCAACGATAAAATATGTAAAGCAAAATGGTGGTATTGCCGATTGCGCCATCAGTTTCACGGTTGACCCTAAATTTTCGACCCGGCAAAAAGTTCGTTCATGGATACATTTCAAAGCATTGCCCCATGATATTTTCACCATCGACTATTTTGTAGAAAAATCTCGTCAACTGGAGGCTTTGGGTGCTGATATGATCAGCATCAAGGACATGGCAGGTCTTATATCGCCATCGCAAACCGGGAAACTGATCCGCCGGCTGAAATCGGAGGTGCATGTACCAATTGATTTTCACACCCACTGTACTCCCGGATATGGACTTGCTTCAGTGCTGTCGGCCATTGTGAACGGGGTCGACATCGTTGATACCAACATCTGGAATTTCGCCGGCGGTCCTGCTGCCCCGGCCTATGAACTGATCCATATTTTTTGTGAAAAACTGGGCATCGATACCGGGGTGAATCCCAAAGCAGTATCGGCAATCAACAAAGAGTTGAGGGTCATCCGGCAGGAACTGGCCGAATTTGACACCTGCAAATCGTTTCCAAGTGAATTTGATTTCACCAAAGATAAACTTCCGAAGGAGATTAACAAATTATTTGTCAAGGCCATTTATCTTGCAAAACACGACCGGGAGGAGGATTTACTCGCCACCTGCCTTGAAATAGAGACTTTTTTCAATTTCCCCGAACCCGACGAAGCGGTTAAAAAAGCAGAGATCCCAGGGGGTATGTATACCAACATGCACGCACAGCTCAAGCAACTGAAACTTGACCATTTACTCCCCCGGGTACTCGAACTTGTTCCGCTTGTGCGCATTAAATCAGGCTGCCCTCCGCTGGTAACACCAACAAGCCAGATCGTAGGAGTGCAGGCAGTCAATTGTGTGATCGACGAAAATAAGGATCTCCCCTATTTCACTACAAAATCGATTCAATTTGTAAACCTGGTGAAAGGCATTTACGGAAGAACGCCCATCCCTGTTGATCCGGACTTCAGGGAAGAGCTTACCGGCGTCAGAGAAGAAACACCTTACGATACAAAAAATTATAAAAAACAGGAAAATACCGTCTTCGAGGAATATGGAGACATGAAACTGGCCGATAATGAAAAGGATGAGCTGTTGCTTGAATTGTTTCCAACAGTTGCACGCGATTTTCTTCAAACATCCGTCGAAGAAAAATACACCGAGAACATTCACCATATCGAAGAAGAGAAACGGCGCAAAGCCCGCGAAGCGCGTGAGAAGTATGAACGGCTGAGTCCCCAGGAAAAACGTGACCGGCTGATGCAGGGGCTCTATTCCTGGCACGAGGTTTCGTTTCCGGAAGAGGAAGACCTGGGGAGGTCGTAGGGTTCATAGCCTCCTCCCAGCCTCCTCCCAGCCTCCCCCCGTGGCGGAGGAGTACTCCCTTCTCCCTGAGGAGAAGGGCCGGGGATGACGTAACCTGCCCAATTGTCCACTCGGTCTCAGCACTTTCCCGATATGCAAAAGAAAACCTATCGAACTTTTTGATTATCGGGTATTTACAAACTGAATATTTATTATTTTTGTTTGGTTATTTAATTCACAAACCATCTATTCATATGACATTCGACGATTTCAGGAAAACACACAAGTTGCTGGCACAGTACAAGTATACCTGGGCCCCCATCGAACGAGGTTACAACAACCGCACACTGCATATCAACGTGGGTGACCGAAAGTTTACGGAGAAACCGGTTACCTCCTCGATGAAAGAGAAATTCACCGGGGGCAAAGGATTTGATTTACGGCTCCTGTGGGATGCAACCAAACCCGACACAAAATGGAATGATCCTGAAAATGAGATCGTTATTTCCGGCGGACCGTGTTGTGGTATTACCCAGTATTCGGGAAGCGGAAAAGCCATATGTTGCGCCATCAGTCCGCAAACTGATATTATTGTTGATTCAAATGTGGGTGGATTCTTTGGACCATTCCTTAAATTCTGCGGTTTTGATGCTTTGGAAATACAGGGAAAATCGGATCAGGAAATCCTTATTGTGTTTGAGGAAGAACGTGAAGTGATTGAAATTTACGAAGCCGCTGATCTGCCTTCCGACAGCCATGTTCTTGCGGAGGAGTTGCATGATATGATGGCCATTCCAGGCAATGAAAAAGATAAATACAATGTTTCTGTTGTCTCTGCCGGCACTGCAGCCGAGCACTCGCTTATCGGGATGCTGAACTTCAGTTTTTATGATATTAAACGAAAGAAAGTCCGCCTGAAGCAGGCCGGACGCGGCGGAATCGGAACCGTGCTCCGCGATAAAAAGGTGAAAGCGATGGTGGCCCATGTCAAAACCATCGGTGGAAACCGCAACAATGTGGTGAACATGGAAGCCATCCAGGAAAGGGGCCGCACTTTCAATAAAGAAATGCGCGAACTCGACGACAAACAGTGCGAAATGCGTTCAAAGGGAACAGCCCACCTTACGCTTGTGATGAACGACTATGATCTGCTTCCCGTTAATAATTTCAAGTTCGGAAGTCACCCGGATGCCGTTAAAATCAGCGGTGATGTATGGAAATCCTTTTTCACCCAAAATATCCCTGATGGTTGCTGGGTTGGCTGCAACATGGCCTGTGCAAAAGGAGTCGATAATTATGAGCTCCGCTCCGGTCCTTACAAGGGAGATAAAGTCATCGTTGACGGGCCTGAATATGAAACGACCTCTTCGCTGGGTTCCATCGCCGGGATCTTCAACCCTGATTTCACCATCGAAGCCAACTTCTATTGCGATACCTATGGCATCTGCACCATCAGCTGGGGAAGCATTCTCGGGTTTGTGATGGAGTGTTATGAAAACGGCATCCTGAACGAAGAGCGCACCGGCGGGCTGAAACTCAACTTCGGTAATGCTGACACTGCCATGGAACTCCTGCATATGGTTTCAAAGGGAGTAGGATTTGGCCTCATAGCCGGCCAGGGTGTAAGGAAAATGAAGGAATTGTTCGCCAAAAACGGCTGGGGCGATCCAGGTTTCATGCAGGATATCGGAATGGAGAACAAGGGACTGGAGTATTCACAATACGTGTCAAAGGAATCACTGGCGCAGCAGGGTGGCTATGCAATGACCAACAAGGGCCCGCAACATGATGAAGCATGGCTGATCTTCATGGATATGGTAAACAACCAGATCCCAACTTTTGAAAAAAAGGCAGAAGCGTTGCACTATTTTCCGATGTTCCGCACCTGGTTTGGCCTTGCCGGGTTCTGCAAGTTGCCATGGAATGATGTGGAACCAGAAGACAACGCACAGACTGCCGAACCGGCAAAAGTTCCGCAGCATGTCGATAATTATGTGACTATTTTCAATGCTGTGACAGGATCGAGTATCGACAAGCAAGAGATAATCAGGATGTCGGAACGTGTGTATAACTTCCAGCGCATCTTCAACATTCGCCGTGGATATGGCCTTCGCAAACATGATGCACAGCCTTATCGTGCATGTGGCCCTGTGACCAAGGAAGAATATGAATCACGCGCCGATCGCTACGACAAGCAACTACTTGAACAGGTTAATTTCGATCCTGCCGGAAAAACCACGGAAGAAAAGATGAAGGTGTTGCGCCAGTATCGCGAAAACCGTTACGAACAATTGCTTGATGCGGTTTATGAACGCCGTGGATGGACCAAAAACGGAGTGCCCAAGATCGAACATCTGAAAAAACTCGGCATGGATCTCCCGGAACTGCTGGAGGTCGTGACACCGCTGCAATAACTGATAGTCACCACCAGGACAGCTATTTTTTTCACGCAGGTATTTCACGCAGATTTTCGCGGATTCTATTCGCAGATGAACGCAGATTTCTGCTGATGTAAAATCTTTTCCGCGAAAATCTGCGTGAAAAATCTGCGAAAATCTGCGTGAGAAAATTTTTTTTTGTGAATTAAAAAATTGTTTATGTTTGCAACCTGTTTGGCAAAATAAAATTTTCAATGAATAACAAAATCAATACGAATCTTAATTTTTGGTGGTGGCGCTCTATAATCAACAGAACGTAAACATCAACTTTTTCCTTATCTGAACGAATATCTGAAAGGCTTGCTGTTTACAACGGCAGGCCTTTTTAGATTTATAGAAACGAAACGGCTTGCCAGGTTAAAAAGGCAGGCCGCTTTTTTTTATAAACCTTAAAATTCCAAAATCATGACAAAAATCAGAAGAATTCAATTGAATGAGCGCGAAATGCCGACACAATGGTATAATATCCAGGCAGATATGCCAAATCCGTTGCTTCCGCTCCTGCATCCCGGCACGAAACAGCCAATACAGGCAGCCGACCTCGAACCCTTGTTCGCCCGTGCGCTGATCGAACAGGAAGTTTCAACTGAACGGTACATCGATATTCCCGAAGAGGTACAGGATCTTTACCGGCTTTATCGTCCAACTCCGCTTCACCGTGCATATAACCTTGAAAAAATGCTTGACACGCCGGCGAAGATCTATTACAAAAATGAAAGTGTCAGCCCTCCCGGATCTCATAAACCAAACACGGCGATTCCCCAGGCATTTTACAATTACAAGGAGGGTGTAAAAAAAATGACGACCGAAACCGGTGCCGGCCAGTGGGGCAGTGCCTTGAGCTTTGCCACTAATTTCTTTGGAATTGAATGCAAGGTCTTTATGGTTAAAGTAAGCTATCAACAGAAACCTTACCGGAAATCGATGATGAACCTATGGAATGGTTCCGTCATTCCCTCCCCCAGCAATGAAACCAACGCCGGCCGTGCCTTTCTCGCCGAAGATCCTAACCATCCGGGAAGCCTTGGCGTTGCCATTTCAGAGGCGATTGAAGTTGCTGCGACGAATGAAGACACCAAGTATTCCCTGGGAAGCGTCTTGAACCATGTATTGCTTCATCAAACGATCATCGGGCTTGAAGCTGTTAAACAGCTGGAGATGACGGGTGATTTCCCCGACCTGGTGATCGGGCCTTTTGGTGGTGGTTCTAACTTCGGCGGGTTATCTTTTCCTTTTTTACGATATAATTTTACTGAAGGGAAAAAAACACGTTGCATTGCTGTTGAATCAACTTCCTGTCCCAAATTGACAAAAGGTAAATTTGAGTATGATTTTGGAGATACTGCAGGCATGACTCCGCTGATTCCCATGTATACACTCGGTCATAAATTTATTCCTCCGGCAATTCATGCAGGCGGACTCCGTTACCACGGGGCCGGGGCGATCGTAAGCCAGCTGTTGAAAGATAAACTGATCGAAGCCCGTTCGGTTGAACAAACCGAAAGTTTTGAAGCGGCTGTCACCTTTGCACGCGCTGAAGGAATGATCCCTGCCCCGGAAACATCACACGCCATTGCACAGGCTATCAAAGAAGCGATGATTGCCAGGGAGGAAGGCGTTGCAAAGACCATTCTCTTCAATTTTTCAGGCCATGGTTTGCTGGATATGGGTGCCTATGATGAATATTTTGCAAAAAACCTGCAAGTACAATAGATTCCGCAAAGCCTGATTGTCTATCTTTGTCTCTATAGCGATCTGTGCCTTCTCTGTGGTTCTCTGTGAAAATAATTGCACAGAGAACCACGGAGAAAAAGCACGGAGAACCGCAGAGATGTTTTTAATAACAATTCCGGGTGAAATGATATACAATCAATGGTATGTGATCCTCTGGTCAAAAGAGGTTAAGAAAAACCAGGTTATCGGGATCAAACGTTTTGGGGAAAATCTTGTAATTTGGCGCGATAGCCAAGGCAATCCGGGGGCGGCCAGGGATCAGTGCCCCCATCGCGGCATAAAACTCAGCCTGGGTAAAATCAAGGACGATCATCTTCAATGCCCGTTCCACGGATTTGAATATAACCAGGCGGGCGAATGCAAACTCATCCCGGCCAACGGCAAGGCTGCTGCTGTTCCTGAGCACATCAGGGCAGCGGCTTACACGGTAAATGAAGCCAACGGGTTTATCTACCTCTGGTATACGGATGATCCCGTGAGGGTCGCGAACTTTCCCCCATTGCCATGGTTCGATGACATGGATCCTTCCCTGGCATGGTCAGAGATGAAAGACCACTGGAAAGCGCATTATTCCAGGGTCATTGAAAACCAGCTCGATGTGGTTCATGTGCCCTTCATCCACCGCACCACCATTGGACGCGGAATCGGACCAGTAGTGAACGGGCCCTATATCAAGGTTTTTGAGAACGGATTGAGTTACTGGCCAAAAAACGAACAGGACCATGGTCAAACGCCGCTGCGCCCCGATCAAATGCCGGAACCTGCGAACAAGGATACCTTTTTGACATTTCTGTTCCCGAATATCTGGCAAAACCACATCATGGACAAACTGCGGGTAGTTATTGCCTTTGTGCCTGTGGATGAGACCAATACGATATTATACCTGCGCACTTACCAGAAAATGGTGACCATCCCGGTTCTCAGGAACATCTTTCTCTGGATGACCGGAAAATATAACCGGGTGATCCTTCACCAGGACCGGCGTGTAGTTGAAACCCATCAGCCACAAGCCACTTCGTTCAGGATGCACGAAAACCTTATCCCCGGTGATTTCCCGGTGGTGCTATACAGAAAGAAAAGGGAGGAGTTAAAAAATAAAGCTGTTATTTCAGCGTTTAAATCATAGCATTTCCCTTTTTCTTCTCCGCAACCAAACCCGACACCATGAAAACATTCAATCTCATTTTCCTTGGTCTTTTTCTCTTTGGACTGAGCGCACAGGCGCAAAAGATTTACATCCGGGGCGGCCTGGGCGTGGCAGCAAGCACTGCCGCCGATTATGTCACCAATGGCAGCGTCAATTCATCCGGTTCTTCCATCTCAACTTCTAAAAAACAGGGAATTGGCACCGGGTTGCCCTTTGTGCTGGCGGCAGGATACAACATCAATAAAAATTTTGGATTTGAACTGGGAGTTGATTATTTCTATGGTTTTTTTAACAAACAAAGCTGGTCGGGCAATAGTTATAGCTATGGTTCAAAATCCCGTGGCCAGATGCTCAGCATCGTTCCGGCCTTCGTGATGTCCCTTCCCTTTGCTAAATTTAAACCATATGCCCGCATCGGCCTTAAACTCGGAGTTTGGAACAGCATGGTCATCAAGCCTCATGATGAGTACCAAATAAACAATGTAGTTGAAGCAACAATCAAGGATTATGGCGGGTTGGCCGTTGGTGTTCAAACCGCAATAGGAACTGATTTTATCCTGAGCAAACATATGTCACTTTTCGGTGAAATCCAGGTTGACGGGATCAGCTGGGCCCCGACGCATGGAAAATATACCGAATATATTGAAAATGGTGTGGACAAACTCGCTTCACGGACTGTCAATCAGAATGAATGGAACTTCGTTAAAGAGGTTGACAATACTAACCTCCCCGATGATCAACCACGGCAAGTCAACAAAGTAAACCAGCCATTCGGAAATGTCGGGCTGGTGTTCGGAGTGAAGGTTAACCTGTAAAAAAGCGGACAAACAGACGACAATTCATTTGCCAACCTCCAATCGTAAATCTCAATGGCATTTATCCACCTTCATATAGGGATAGGTAAATTCCGTAGATGGCATCAGGGTTTCTTTGATGGTGCGGGGATTGGTCCAGCGCAGCAGGTTGAGATGGCTTCCTGATTTATCGTTTGTTCCCGATCCGCGTGCACCGCCGAATGGCTGCTGGCCGACCACCGCCCCCGAAGGCTTATCGTTGAAATAGAAATTTCCGGCGGCATAGCGCAGGATGCGGCAGGCCTTGTTGATGGCTTCGCGATCCTTTGAAAACACCGAGCCGGTGAGGCCATAGGGGGAAGTCTGGTCGCAGATCTGCAGGGTCTCTTCGAATTCTTTATCCTTGTATACATAGATCGTCATTACCGGTCCAAAGATCTCCTCTTCCATGGTTTTAAAATGGGGATTGGTTGTTTTAATCACCGTGGGCTGAACAAAATACCCTTTCGATTTATCTCCTGTTCCGCCGAAAACAACCTCGGCATCAGCCGATTTTTTTGCATGATCAATATATCCCATGATGTTGTCGAAGGAGGCCTCATCGATCACTGCATTCATGAAATGGCTGAATTCACGCACATCTCCCACGGTGATCATTTCAATCATGCCTCCGATGCGCGATTTCACATCAGGCCACATCGACTCCGGGATGTATGCCCGGGATGCAGCAGAACATTTCTGTCCCTGGTATTCGAACGCCCCACGTACAATGGCAACCGACACCTCCTGCGGATCGGAGGAGGGATGGACAAAAATAAAATCCTTGCCGCCGGTCTCGCCTACGATCCGTGGATAAGAACGGTAGTTGGCCATGTTCTGGGCGGCCATCTGCCACAGGCTGTTGAATGTATTGTTCGACCCGGTAAAGTGGATCCCGGTCATGTCGCGGTGTCCCAGGGCTGTCTTCCCTATCAGGCTTCCGGGTCCGGGGATAAAATTGATCACTCCATCGGGAAGGCCCGCCTCCTGGAATATCTTCATCAGGAAATAATTTGAAAGCAGGGAGGTGGTTGCGGGCTTCCATACGGAAGTGTTCCCCATGAGCGCAGGCGCCATGTTCAGGTTGGAAGCGATGGCGGTAAAGTTGAACGGGCTGATCGTCAGCACAAACCCTTCCAGCGGCCGGTACTCGATCCTGTTGATGATCCCTGGCTGGGAATGAGGCTGCTCTTTGTAAATCTCCGTGATGAAGTGGGCATTGAAATTGAGGAAATCGATGGTTTCACAGGCGGCATCAATCTCAGCCTGGTAGGCGCTTTTCCCCTGGCCAAGCATGGTGGCGGCATTGATGAGAAAGCGGTACTTTTTCGAAATCAGTTCAGCTGCCTTCAGGGTGATTGAAACCCGGTCGACCCAGGGAAACGACTCCCATTCCTTGTGTGCCTTGAGTGCCGCGTCAATCGCCATGCGGATTTCAGGTTCGCCTGCCATATGATAACTGGCAAGGACATGCTGGTGGTCATGCGGCATTACCACTTTCCCTGTCTTGCCGGTACGAACTTCTTTTCCGCCGATGATCAAAGGGATATCCTGCACTTCTGAACTCAGACGGTCCAGTTCGGCATTTAATGATTTTCTTTCCTTGCAGCCGGGGGCATAGGTAAGCGTATGCTCATTCTGCGGACGCTCCAGATTAAATATCGCATTATTCATGTGAATTTTTTTATGTAAAATTAAGAAATATACCGATATGCTGTTTTTTGCATATCGATTATCTCCATCCGGCTGCAAAGATAATATATTATTTGGAATTGTTCTAAATTAATTGCTGTCCCGCGAGTTCCCGCTTCCTGTTCTTCAGGAATAATGAGAGTATGATGAGGATGGCCGAGAGCAGGGTCATGACCAGGAATGCGATGCCAAAACCAATGGGTTTTCCGGGGGTGGCAGCAGCGATTGCACCTATCAGCGCAGCACCGGTAAGTTGGCCGATCGAAATAAATATCAATAAAATTCCTTGGGTTGAAGCCCGTTCCTTTGCCGGAACCTCGTTGAGCATGATGTAGCTCAGGGAAGATCGCATGGCAAGCCCAAACCCGAGGAACGCCTCGGCAGTATAGTAGAGCACCAGGTTTTCGGTAAGGAAGCTGAGGATTAACAATGCAATGGAGGAGATGATCAAACCCGAAACAATGATAATTTTCGAGCCGACTTTATCCACCAGGCGCCCTCCCAGCGGTGAACCCACCGCGGTAGCCACTACAACAGGCAGGAGCATGAAACTGGCCCGGGAGGGAACAACATTGAAAAGATCAACGGCCATCTTGGGAAGAAAGACAATGGTTGATTGAAAGAGGCCGAGGCCAAAAGCAACAAACCCGACAATGCGAACCTGTGTCGATGAAAATAGTTTTATATTCAGGATTGGATCAGTCTGTCTTCTTTCCAGAAATATCAGGAAGGGAGTAAGGAACAGGGTCATCAGTACAAACGGCAGTACCTTTCCTGAAACCAGGCTCTCCGTCAAATGTTGCGTATCAAGGTTATTCAGCGCAAGGGTGAGACTGGTAAGGATCAATGCAAGAAGGATGATCCCGGAATAATCGACAGAAGGCTTTTTTGCAGGCCGGATGGACGGCAGCATCCTGAAGGCGGCTAACATCAGCAGAATGGCAACAGGGATGTTAATTAGGAATAAGGCATTCCAGTCGAAATAAAGGAGCATGAACCCGGCAATGAACGGACCCAGGATAAATGCAAAGCCAAAAACAGCGCCAATCAGACCGAGTGCCCTTCCCCGCTTTTCAATGGGGAAAATATCACCCACCACGGCATTGGCGACGGGAAAAATACCACTTGAACCAAAACCCTGGATGGCCCTTCCGATGAGTAAAAAAGTTATTTCATGAGAAAGGGAGACCACCAGCGATCCCAGCCCGAAAATACCCACGGCAATGATGTAAATCCAGCGTCGCCCAAAGGTATCCGACATCCTGGCCATCAGGGAAATCCCGACAAGGTTGAAGAGGATATAAATGGAATAGATCCAGCTCAGGTCACGCCCGCCGACATGCATGCTTTTTTCGATGGAAGGAATGGCAGGCCCTACGATCGAAATATCCAGGGCACCCATCAGGACGCCAATGAAAAGAAGAATCAGGATGGAGGTGTTATTTTTCAGTTGGGTCATATTTTATTGGGTTGACGAGCGGACAAGAATACGTGCGTACGAACGGGTGGACAAATGAAGATGTGTATGTTGAATGAGGGTGCAAAAGTAATCATATTGGCCTATCCGGAAATTATTTTCGGATAGGTCGAACGGTGCATATCGCCAAAATGTTTATTTTTGTGGATATCTAAATTTTCATGGAAACAAAATTCAGCAATAAGTTATCAGACATCCGCCTGCATTACAAAATATGGATGTCTGACGACCACGATACCGGGATCATGGGGGATGGAAAATGGCAGATGCTCAAACTGATCGAGGAGAAAGGATCGATGAAGGCAGCCTGTGACGAACTGGGGTACACCTATCGCCGAACCTGGGGAAATTTAAAAAAAATTGAGAAGTTCTTCGGGTTTCCCTTGCTGGAAAAGCAGCGTGGTGGCAGTGACGGCGGGCATACAACCCTGACTGAAGAGGGAAAACGCCTCGTCAGGGCCTTCGATACGTTCCACAACACCATCGACACCCAGATACAACAAGGCTTTGAAACATTTATCCAGGGTTTAAACAAATAACATTCCAAACACACTTCATATGTACAGACAAGTAGTTATTCTTTGCTTAGGTTTTTTCGCCTTTCACTCTGGCCATGCTCAAAAACCACAGCAACCGCTTTCAGGCGACCTGGTGATTTTCCATGCCGGCAGTTTATCAGTTCCGATGAAGGAAATTTCGGCAGCCTTCAAAGAACTTCATCCGGAGGTCAACATCATGATGGAATCGGCCGGCAGTGTTGAATGCGCCCGGAAAGTCACCGACCTGAACAAGCCATGTGACATCCTTGCCTCCTCCGATTACAAGGTCATTGACAATATGCTGATCCCTAAATATGCAGCGTGGAACATCAAATTCGTATCCAACGAGATGTGCATTGTTTACACTGAAAAATCGAGGTTTGTCAAGCAAATCAATGTTAAAAACTGGTTCGAAATCCTGCAGAAGAAGGAAGTTGCCTTTGGACGCGCAGATCCGAACGCCGACCCGTGCGGCTACCGCTCGGTAATGACCATGCAACTGGCGGAGAAATTCTATAAGAAACCAGGCCTGACGAATCTTTTAACTGCCAAGGATGTGAACTACATGCGCCCTAAAGAAGTCGACCTGCTGGCACTTCTTGAATCTCAATCGGTCGATTATATTTTTCTCTACAAATCGGTGGCGATCCAGCACAACCTGAAATACCTCGTGCTTCCTTTGGAGGTGAACCTGAAGGATCCGAAATTCACCGATCTTTACAACACGGCCGTGGTAACGATCAATGGCAAGGAACCCGGGCAAAAGGTTACGGTCAAAGGCGAACCCATGATCTATGGGGTCACCCTGATCAATGCCGCGCCAAACAAGCCGGTCGCACTTGCATTCCTTCAATTCATGCTGTCGAAGGAAAAGGGAATGAGCATCCTTGAAAAAAACGGGCAGCCGTCGGTGATCCCCCAGCAAAACCCGAATTTCGACAATATTCCGGCAACCCTGAAGCCTTTCGCGGTTAAATAGGCCGGAAACTTTTCAACAGAAAACAAATTGTTCTAAGAACATAATACCGATAGGCATCATTCGACATATCGAAAAAAAACACCTATGAAAAATTCATGGATTCTCCTGATTTTTATTACTGCATTCATTCTTGTGTTTGCAGAGGCATGTAAAAAGGATGAAAACCCTTCCCCACCGGCGATCGGGTTATTAACCGGCTCCGGATATACGCCGGCAGGCTCCATTATTGCTGTTGGAGGAAAACTCAGGTTTGGGATTACTGCTGCAGCCAATGGCGCCAACATCACAAACTTTGTCGTAAAGAAAATCATGCCTGACGGTTCAGTCAAGGTAATGCTTGACTCCGGTTTAAACTCAACCGGTTTTACGGTCAGCGAAACTTTCTATCAGGGTGTTGAAGCCGAAGCGCGATGGACCTTCCAGGTGATGGATAAAAACCGGCAATTTGCAACCACTGCGATCACATTATTCAAAGATCCGGCCTCGGCATGGGGCGGGATATTGGAGTATCCTTCCATTGTGATGGGATTTCAGAACAGTACGACCCACGGCCAGTTTCTGATCCCTTCCACCGGAAAAGTATACTTTGCGGATTCGGCTTCAATCAACCAGAGCCTGATTGATATTATTACATACTACTACGTCGATGGCACTCCTTCTCCTACCTTTTCATCGGCAGGCGAAACAGGTGGGGGAATAGTTGATTATTACCCGGCAATCAGCCAGTGGGCAATAAAGAACTATACGAAGTGGGATATCAGTGTTGATACTGATCCTGTTCCGGTTTCTGCTTTCGATGCCTGTCATAACGACAGCCTGCTGATTGTCAGATACAATGATGTATGGGGCAAACGAAAATTCAAATGGGCCAATCCTGGCGTCGTCATCCCTTTTTTAACCGCCTCCGGGAAAAAGGGGATGATCCGTGTAATTTCTGTTGAAAATGATCCTGCGGGGATGATCAACTTTGCTATGAAAATTCAACAATAACAAGCATATGCATCATTCAATCTATTCTCTAAATCTAAACTACAAATTATGAAAAAAAAATTACTCTTTGCCCTTCTGGCAATCATTTCCGGTTCACTTTTTGCCCAGGAAACACTTACAGGCTGGAACTTTCCGGCAAATTCGGGATCCGACAGCCTGAATGCAAATCTCGGGACCACCCAAAACAAAACGTATGATATCCGTTTCCAATGGGTTTTAACCCCAACCACCGATTCCACGTTAAACACCGTAACTTTTGTCAATGGAGCCACAACGTATGCTGCAGCAACTACAGGCTGGGCGGATGGTTCCGGCATCAAGTTCTGGTCCATTAAATTCAAGGCCAACAATTATTCCAATTTCAAGTTGTCATCAAAGCAAAAAAGTGATGCCACCAATGCAGGGCCACGCGATTTTAAACTGCAGTGGCGGTTAAGCAGTGGCACATACGTGGATGTCGCTGGCGGAACAGTTACCCTTGGGGCCGACTGGACGACGGGGGTAGTTACAAACCTTCCGATCCCAATTACCGGACAGGGTACCAGTTCGATCTACATTCGCTGGATCATGGCATCAAATACCAACATCAATGGCAGTACAGTAACTGCTGCCGGACAGTCGATGATTGATGACATCCTGGTTACCGGGGTAAGTTCTCTGGGTCAAGAAGAAATCATCTATACCAACCGCCTGAAGGTTTATCCTTCTCCGAACAAAGGGGCATTCACCATTTCATCAACTGAGCCAATTGATTTCATGATCGTTACAGATATTAATGGTAATACAATATGTAAAACTGCCAACCCATTACAACAGCAATCAATTGCAATCCCTGATGCAAAACCAGGCGTTTACCTGTTGAAAGTCCGGTTCAAAGGAAGTGATCAGGAAGTCTCAACCCGCTTTGTTGTTGAATAAGAACTTTTTTTATGTTTTGAGGGCAAGGATACCCGGCAGCAACCTTACATGGCTGACCTGTATTCTTGCTCTCTTTCCATTTTCTTTGGTTTGTGCAGGAGGATGTATATACGGGAAAGTAACCGGAGGACCTTCCAGCAGCCCGCTCGCCGGCGCCCATGTGATCCTGGAACAACAAAATAAAATATCTTTTACTGATTTATCAGGCTCCTTCAAGTTTGCCGATGTCAGTATCGGTAAAATAGTTGTCCGGGTTTCATTTATCGGTTTTAAAACCAAAACAAAAACGATAACGATAAAAAACGGGCAAAGTTTCCGGGTCGACTTCAACCTTGAAACAGATGCCCTTGATGCCCCGGAAGTTGAAATTCTGTCGGTGAAACCGGAACGTACTCCCCAGGAGGTACCGGTTCGCATGGATATCATATCGGCTCAAACGATCGCAAATACTCCCGGGCAAAACATTGTATCCGTTCTTGATTTTATTTCAGGGGTAAATCTTTCATCAACCATGGGTATTTTCTCAAACAATACCGTGGTTACGCTGCGCGGACTCAGTGGGAATGACCAGGGCAGAACGCTGGTGTTGCTGGATGATGTTCCGATGAATAAGGCAGATGCCGGAAGTGTGAACTGGAACCTGATCAATCGCGACAATGTCGAGCGTATTGAAGTGCTGAAGGGCCCCGGCCCTGCCAAATACGGAAGCAGTGCGATGGGAGGAGTGATCAATATTCAGACTAAAAAGCCCGAAAGACGTTTTTCCGGGCTGGCCACCATCGATTATGGCACGTTTCATACGGCTGGTTTTCGTTACCAGTTGGCTGGAACGTTTAAACCCGAAATGACAGGCAAAGGATTTTACTATGGGCTCAACGGATTTTATCGCCGGAGTGATGGCTATAATCCTGAAATACCTCAATACCTTGAAAAAAGTGACACTTTTTATGTAAATAACTACCTGAGAGAGGCTGCTTTAGGCGCGAAATCAGGATACCAGTTCAATTCATTGAACATGATCGAGATCAGTACCAATTTTTTCAATGACAAACGTGGCCGTGGCGTCGAAATCTATGAGGTTGACGGAGCCTTTGAACGGCATAATACCTGGCAGGCAAATGGACGATACAAAGGCGGCAAAGGGTCTATCCGTTGGAGTGCCCTTGCCTATAACCAGGTTGAATACTTCGAGCGGCTTAACGAATCCATAAAGGAAGCCGAATACAGCCTCTACCTGGTTAAATCAAACAGGGTTGATGGCGGAGCCAGCCTCAACGCAACCATTCCCGGTGGCCGGGCACATGTCTTTACTGCAGGGTTTGATTACCAGTTCGGCAGTGTAAATGGCCAGGATATTTACTATACTTCCACCGACCTTATTTCCAATTCAGGAAAAATGGATACCTGGGCTGTGTTTTTGCAGGATGAGATCGGACTGGTAGAAAAAAAACTTCAGATCAACCTGGGTCTCCGTTTGAATACCGCCATCTTCCATGATGGAAGTTTCAGGATCGACAACCCCTCCTATTCCATTCAGTATCTTGTTGATTACCAGGACAGTTTATTCCCCCGAAACCAGTGGTACCAGATCGACCCTAAAATATCTTTGCAGTACCGGTTCACTCCCCGGTCACGGATCTATTTTTCTGCGGCTCAGGGTTTCCGTGCACCAAACCTGGATGATCTCTGCCGTACAGGAAAAATTTCCAAAGGATTCAAAATTGCAAATCCGGCACTGAAGCCTGAAGTACTGGACAATTTTGAAGTTGGAACAGACCTGCTGCTGTTTAAAAAACTGCATGTGGCAGCTTCCTTTTATTACTCCATCGGCCGTGATTTCATGTATTATGTGAGTAACGGGGATTCTGTCAATATGGGCTATAAACGAACGCCTGTTTTCATGAAGCAAAATATCAGCCAGGTTGATATTGCCGGGTTTGAATTCGACACAGACATTGAACCGTTTTCGTGGCTGTCTGTTTTCGCCAACTACACTTTCAACCATTCCGTTATCAGCAGATTTGAATCAAAGGATACAGCCGTGGACAGAGATTTAAATGGCAAGTATCTCACGGATGTTCCCATGCACAAAGCCTCTGCCGGATTCACCATTAAAAGCAAAGTTGTAAACGTGAACATTCTGTGGAAATATACTGGTGAACGATATATCAACGATGTAAACGAACAGGATCCCTATCTGCTGACAAGTAAATATCCCGCATACCAGACTTTCGGTGCCAGGGCCTGGCATACCTTCTTCAAACACCTCACTACCGGCCTGAATGTTGAAAACATATTTAATACCATGTTCATCGACGACCGGCTGCAGCAAAGTCTGGGCAGAATGATCACACTGGAAATTACTGCAACGTTTTAATCATTTATTTAAATAAAATTGTCATGAAAAAACCCGCTAGCATTGTTTTATTAACTTTACTTTTGTCATCAGGCTTTGCCCAGAAACCAGAAGATCCTTTGAAAAACAATTCCGACCTGAAAGCTGCATCACAGGTTATTCCGGACAAGACAGACCGGAACAACAATTTCTATGACAATGAGGAAACCTACTCCTTGCCGGTGAAGGAACTCATCATTGCAGGAGAGATAGAAAATCCGGGTAAAGTTGACTTCTCGAAACTGGTAAAACGATCGGTAATCGTTAAGGAGGCCCTGTTGAAACAGGATACCGCCAACCAATTTGTCGGAGCCTACCGTTATGATGGTTATTCATTGTTTGACATCCTTTGTGACCGGCGCCTGAAGAAAAAAAATGCGGCAGATTTCCGGCCAATCATCGATTTGTTTGTTGAAATTGAAAATGACAAAGGGGAAAAAGTCGTTTTAAGCTGGGGGGAGATCTATTACCCAAACTCACTTCACAATATTATCATCGCTACAGAGGTTATGCGCATTGTCCCCAGTAAAACCAAGGATCTCTGGCCATTGCCCGCAGAAAGCAAGTTGATTGTCGGGCAGGATCTTATCTCCGAAAGGAATATTTCCAGCCCGGTAAAGATCACGATCATCTCCTACCGGCGAAACTACATGGTTAATCGTGATATCAGTCCGCTTGTTTCAGAAAAGGTGGATGTGTTCTCAGGTGAGGCCCAAACAGACAGTTTCTCGGCAACTCCCGATAAGATGCAAACGGAAACCCTGCATACAATTTTCTATGGGAAAGGACGGGGAATTCACAGTACCCAGCCTTTCTCAGGAGTCTACCTGAAGGACTACCTGGCAGGAAAAATTCAATTCAACCGTGAAAATCTGCGCAAAGGATTGGTTATTTGCGCCGGCATCGACGGATACCGCTCGGTGTATACATTCAGCGAGATCATGAACCGCAACGACCAGGCCGAGGTCCTGTTGGTCCCCTGTCCCGGGGAGAAAGACGGTGGAAAATTCCGGATCTTTCCGTCATGTGACTTTTTCTCCGATCGTGCTGTGAAGGCGTTGTCGGAAATACGGTTTGAGAGACGATGAAAAATGCAAAAGGCAAAATGAAAATTGTAAAAGTATAAATGCAAAATTTAAAATGAATTGAAAAATCGCATCTCATCGATACAATTAGTTTTCGTTATGCTGGGTTCGCTGGTTTTGCTTTTCATTTTGGCACCGCTGACAGGAATGTTTCTCAATACCACTCCCGGCCAGGTGTTTGAAACTGCCCGGGAATCGGAAGTAAGGAACAGCATCTGGCTTACAATATATACATCCTTTGCCGGCACACTGATTTTTTCACTGGCAGCCATTCCACTGGCATATTTGCTGGCCAGGAAAAAATTCCCGATGAAAAAGCTGGTTACCGGCATCATCGATTTGCCGGTGGTAATTCCCCACTCTGCCGCCGGAATTGCGTTGCTTGGGTTTGTTTCCCGTGAATCGGCCCTGGGAAAAATAGGTTCGGCCGTTGGCCTTAATTTCGTTGGTCATCCTGCAGGAATTGCCATAGCAATGGCATTTGTAAGCATTCCATACCTCATCAATGCATCCCGTGATGGATTTGCAGGAGTCCCGGTACGACTTGAAAAAGCGGCGCTGACGCTAGGAGCATCTCCATACAGGGTGTTTTTTACCGTCTCCATGCCGCTGGCATGGAGGAATATTTTATCAGGTCTGATCCTGATGTTTGCCCGCGGGATGAGTGAGTTCGGTGCCGTGATCGTGGTGGCCTATCACCCGATGATCACGCCTGTTCTTATCTATGAACGATTCGGGGCCTTCGGACTGAAATATGCACGTCCGGTGTCGGTTCTTTTCATCCTGATTTCACTTGCCCTGTTCATTGTCTTGAGGTGGCTGGCGAAGGAAAAAACCAGTGAAATGGCGAAATAGCAAAATAGCGAAAATTAAATGATGCTGGAATTAATAAATATCACGAAGCGGTTTGCCGATTTCTGTTTGGAAGAGGTCACCTTCTCTGTCGGGGAAGGCGACTATTTCATTCTTTTAGGGGAGTCAGGCGCCGGGAAATCAATGGTACTCGAGACCATTGCCGGGTTGATCACTCCTGATTCTGGTACCGTATCGCTTGATGGGCAGGATATTACCCCTTTTAAAATCCAGCACAGAAAGATCGGGCTGGTGTTCCAGGATCATGCTGTTTTTCCTCATCTCACTGTAGCTGAAAACATTGTTTATTCGCTGCATGGCAATGCATTAACGAAAGATGAGAAACAAGAAAAAGTCATCTCCATTGCGAACGAACTGGGGATAAAGGAGTTGTTGAATCGCAAACCGGGAACTTTATCAGGCGGTGAACTTCAAAGGGTGGCGCTGGGTCGCACGCTTGTTCAGCAACCCACCGTCTTGTTGCTGGATGAACCCCTTTCTTCGCTTGACACCAGGCTCAAGGGAGACCTCCGCCGTTTACTCCGGGCTATTCACCGCAAGGGTCAAACCATCCTGCATGTCACCCACGATTATGAGGAGGCCCTTTCACTTGCAACGAAAATCGCTGTCATTCACCAGGGAAGGATCATTCAGTCGGGAACCCCGGCCGAAGTATTCCTGCATCCGAAATCAGAGTTCGTTGCTCATTTTATCGGGGTAAAGAACTTTTTTGAAGCGAAACTTCTTACAACAAATCAGGTTTCCTATGCGTTTACACATAACAATTTCCAGGTGCGGATTGTTACAGACATCCCCGATGGAGACGGGTTCATCCTCATCCGGGGGGAAGATATATTTTTATCGAACCAACCCGTTGAAACAAGTGCTGCCAACACTTTCAAAGGAATTGTAATAGAGATCGTACCAAACAAAACAGGCGTTGATGTAGCGATTGATGCAGGTATTGAACTGCACGCCCTCATTACCCGGGAGTCTCTTGAAAAACTGGACCTGGTGGCAGGAAAAACCTGTTGGATGCATTGTAAAGCAACTGCAGTGAGATTCATAAGCAAATAGCAAGGCAGTGAAATCGTAAATTGTTAATCGAAAATCGAAATGGTTTTATTCGAAGATGCATTAAAAATCGTTCTGAGCCAGGACTTTAAACCCGGGGTTGAAAGGGTTGCTTTGTCTGAAGCCTGTGGCAGAATTCTTGCCGGGGATATTTTTTCCGATATGGATATGCCGCCATTTGACAAATCGGCCGTGGATGGTTACGCCTGCCAGATGACAACCGGAACATCGCAAGGCATAACCCCGTCAATTGACCGGGCACAAATTATTGCGGTGCCGAATGAGAAGCCATTGCTTGTGGTTGAAACCATATCGGCCGGGACAATTCCAAAACAAGCCATCGTGCCCGGCCGATGTTCCAAGATAATGACCGGCGCCATGGTTCCCCGCGGGGCTGATTGTGTAATTATGGTTGAAGACACAGAATCGGCAGGCGAGAACCTTGTCAGGTTTACCCTGGAAAACACGGCAAAAAATATTTGTTACCAGGGAGAGGATATCAGGAAAGGGGAGCTGGTTCTGCAAAAAGGCATCCGGATCACCCCCGCCCATATGGCAGTTCTGGCCAGTGTCGGCGCCACGGATCCTTTGGTATCAACGCTTCCAAGAGTGGGTATCTTCTCCACCGGGGATGAACTAGTGGAACCCGGAACAATCCCCGGAATCGCCCAGATCCGAAACTCAAATGCCTCTCAGCTGGAAGCACAGGTCAGGCAGGTTCCTGCTCTTCCGACCTATTATGGAATTGCTCCGGATAAATCTGAAGAACTTTATAAAATCATTGACCTGGCCCTTGCAAACAACGATCTGGTGATACTGACCGGTGGCGTTTCCATGGGTGATTTTGATTTTGTCCCTGCGGTTATGAAAGACGCCGGTGTCGATATTTTTTTTAAGCGTATTGCCATCCAGCCAGGTAAACCGACCGTTTTTGGGCGCCGTGATCATACTTTCATTTTTGGTTTACCAGGCAATCCGGTTTCTTCGTTCGTGATCTTCGAAATGCTGGTCAAACCCCTGTTGCACTTGATGATGGGCAGTTCCTGGAAACCGCTGGAATGCATGCTTCCGCTGGGTGTTGATTTCTCCCGGCACAGCTCAGCCCGGAAATCGATGGTGCCGGTAATCATGAAAGATGGAGTTGTTTTCCCGGTTGAATATCATGGATCTGCCCACATCAATGCCTATTCGGTTGCCAATGGCATCATGAATGTACCGATCGGAACCACCACCCTTAAACAAGGAGAACAAGTGCATGTACGACTGCTATAACCGACGGATCAACTACCTGCGTGTCTCCATCACCGACCGGTGCAACCTCCGCTGCACTTACTGCATGCCTGCCGAAGGGGTGAAAATGCTCGATCACAAAGACATTCTCAGTTTCGAAGAAATTGTGGAGGTAATCAAGACAGCAGTGGGCCTTGGCATCACCAAAGTACGTATTACAGGGGGTGAGCCACTGGTGCGCAAAGGGGTCATCAGCTTGATTGAAAAAATCGGAGCCATCAAAGAAATCAAGGATTTCGGCCTCACCACCAATGGGATTCTGCTTCCCTTATTTGCAGATGACCTTGCAAAGGCAGGGCTTCAGCGAATCAACATCAGCCTTGACACCCTTGATCCGGAAAGATTCAGTGCCATCACGCGTGGTGGCGACATTCAACAGGTATTTAAAGGGATAGAAGCAGCGAAAAAAGCAGGATTGACGCCAATAAAAATTAATTGCGTGGTACGTAATACCTCGGAGGAACCCGATGCACAGGCAATCAGGGAATATTGCCGTGAAAATGGCCTTGAAGCACGGTTCATCCACGAGATGAGCCTGGCCGACGGAAGGTTTACCATTGTGGAAAATGGCCATGGCGGCGACTGTATAAATTGCAACCGTCTCAGGGTAACCGCCAATGGCATGGTTCATCCATGCCTGTTTAACGACATTGCCTTCAACATACGTGAACTTGGCATCGCGGAGGCACTTCAACAAGCAGCAGCTCGAAAGCCGGAGAAAGGGAGTATGAATGCTGGCGGGGGGTTTCATCACATCGGGGGATAATACAAATAGCGAAATGGTGATGGGTGAACCTTCTGGACAAGACATGCCTTCTTTAAACAACTTTGACTACAAATAATGAACATCCTCGCCGCAGAGTGGCGAGGTATCAAATTAGTAAAATATTTCTCTTCTCGTCGCAAGACGGGGAAGTAACCCAACCAACTCAACCTCCGTCCCCTTCCCCTGAAGGAGAAGGGGTGCAGGGGATGAGGCAATTAAATTTTCATTATGGCCAAACGTAAAAATCAAACCTTATCCCATGTTGACGACCTGGGCAAGGCAAACATGGTTGATGTTGGTGCAAAACCTTACCAGATGCGCACTGCCAGAGCATCAGGACACATCAGCCTCCAGAAGGATACGCTGGACCTCATCCGGAAAAATAAGATCAAAAAAGGCGATGTGCTTACCATTGCTGAAATCGCGGGCATCCAGGGCGGTAAACGTACCAGTGACCTGATCCCTTTATGTCATCCGTTGCAAATCACAAAACTTGATGTGAAAGCAACTGCCGATAAAGCCGGCGTGAAGGTCGAAAGCCTGGCCAGGTGCAACGGCCAGACCGGTATCGAGATGGAGGCGCTAACAGCCGTTTCGATCGCCCTGCTTACCATCTATGACATGTGCAAGGCTGTCGACACTATGATGGTTATCGGGGAGATCGGTCTGATCGAAAAAACCAAAGGGGAGATCGGTTGAAAAAATGAAAAATGAAGCTAGAAAAATGAACTAATAATATGGATTATGCAAAGGGTTAAAATAAACTCCGTTAACATTTCCGGGCAGAAGGGTACAATTAAGAATGCTGTCGAAATGGTTGAACTGACGCACTCAGGTGTCAGGAATGATGCCCATGCCGGCCACTGGAACCGGCAGATCAGCCTCCTTGGAACGGAAAGTATCATGAAATTCGAGAAAGAATCAGGGAGGAAAGTGGTTCCGGGTGAATTTGCTGAAAATATTACCACAACAGGCATGGATCTTTGGACTGTACATCCGTTGGATCGGTTTACCTCAGGGGAAATAGAGCTGGAAGTCACACAAATAGGCAAGGAGTGCCATGGCAGCAGTTGTGCTATTTTCAAAGAGGTAGGAAATTGCGTTATGCCCAAAGAGGGGATTTTTTGCCGGGTGCTGAGTCCAGGCATTCTGAAAGCAGGGATGGAACTGGAATATCATCCGAAAATGTTCCGGATCATGGTCATCACCCTGAGCGACCGTGCTTCTGCAGGGGAATACGAAGACCGTTCCGGGTTGCGCATCCGGGAACTGGTTGCGGAATTTTTCAGTTCACTGAATATCCACCATTTTATCCATTATGCACTGATCGCAGATGATCCGGTTAAACTGGAAGAGTTACTGCATAAAGCCAAGGAAGAACTTGTCGATCTTGTGATTACAACCGGTGGAACCGGGATCGGACCACGTGATTTCACACACGACGTGGTGCGCCGCTTGCTTGACAAGGAGATTCCCGGCATCATGGAATTCATCAGGATAAAATATGGCACAGATAAACCTGCGGCGCTTCTGAGCCGTTCTGTTGCAGGTGTAATGGGGAAATCGCTGATATTCACACTTCCTGGAAGTTTAAAGGCTGTCAATGAATACATGGCGGAAATTTCAACATCATTGATGCATATGATCCATATGTTGCATGGCCTGGATAGCCACTAAGGAAATCAGGATGATAAAATACTCATTCACGGGGATCCTTATTGTTGGATTTTCAACACCAACTTAAATATTTTTACAATATAATAACCTCACAGCATTTAAAGGAATTCCATTAATATCAATTAACTCAGTTAGGTATTTAATTTTAATCCATGAAAACAAAACTTGGTTATATAATCCTTGGGTTGGGGCTTTTCTTAACCCTCTCCTGTTCGAAGTACCCGCCCTCATCAGACAGGTTGCTGGAAGATCTTGCCGTTATTACGCAATACGACACAAAAGCTGATTTCAACAGCTACAAGACCTATTCACTTGCTCCTTCTATCACGAAAATTACCGACAAAGACACGACTGTGATGACAGGACCAACCGCGGATGCTGTTCTTGCACAGATAGACAAGGACATGCAGGCAAAGGGCTTTGTTAAGAGTGCCCCTTCCGCAAAGCCTGACCTGGTGATAGAGGTTACCTATTTCCAGAACACTACTGTCTATACTTATTACTATGGCAATTGGGGATGGTACTATCCTTATTATCCCTATTATCCGGTCTATTATTCTTCCTACACCACCGGATTAGCCAATATTGAAATGATTGATCTGAAAAATGCCGACAATGTTAATCAACGTGCATCCATTTGCTGGAATGCCTATATCAGGGGCCTGCTCACCGGCAGCCATACCACTGCTGAAATTACCGCCAAAGTCGATCAGGCATTTATCCAGACACCACAGTTGGTAACAACAGCAAAATAATTATATCTTAAAACAACTGCTTTGAAAAAATTATTTCTTGTTCAGCGTGAAAAGCCCGGCGATATCCTGTTCTTGCCGGGCTTTTTTTTAAAATCATTGGAAAAAACCCGCGGTTGTTATATCTTTCGCAAAAAATTAATTTTGTTAAAACAACGAATATGAAAACAAACAAACTTATTCTGGCAGTTTTAATAGCAGCAAGCGCTTTTTTACTCACTTCCTGCGGAGCGCCGGTTACTTTAACTACCTGGAAGAATCCTGAAAACAAAGCCCAGATATCAAAAGTCGCAGTGATGCCTCTGTTTGAAAAAATTGAGTTCATGAAACCCTTTGAGCAAACGATGGTAACGGTTTTCAACAACAAGGGACTCAAAGCAATCGGATCCCTGGCATTTCTGAACCCCACGATCAAATATGCAATTGATGACATTAAACACCGGTGCGATAGTCTCGGCGTGGATGCCATCCTGATTTTCACCTACCAGGGAATGGACAAAACTGAAAACTATATTCCTCCCACATCATATTATGCCGGAGGATACGGAGGATATGGCGGTTATTGGAGTGGTGGATACTGGGGCGGATATTACGGCGGATATGCCGGCGGGTATTATGGCGGCACGGTTGCTACCACCGGGGGATATTGGACCACATCAACCATGATTAACCTTTCTGCCAAATTATACGTAAAAGGGTCCAAAGATGCACTCTGGACTGGTGAAATTTCCGTAACAGACCCGGAATATGTTGACCAGGTTGCCCATACGCTGGCACAGAATATCTATGCTGACTGGCAAAAACAAAACCTGATAAAATTCACCCCAAAGGGAAAATAATTCCTCAATCGCAGATGATCAATTCCCTGATATTCGCACCCAAACGCAGGCAAGAGTATGGTTCGTTTTATAAACCTGGCTTTATAGGTTAAATTTGTCAGAGAACCTTATAAGCAAAGATGAGATATTATATTGTTGCATTGGTTTTTTTAACGACATGTTTACCCCTGAAAACATTGGCAACGAACAAAGACGGTCCAGTTCGGGTTCCTGATACCCTGCATGCCCGTTTGACAGGAAGAATACAGGCAATGCGGAAAATGACTTGAATGCATTGTTATCATTATAAGATTTTTTAACAGTTTCCCAAATGAAAAATCAGATGAAAAAACAAATACCTGCATTTCTGCTGCTACTATTTTCCCTGGTTGCAACAGGCGGTCTGTATGCCCGGCAGGCTGACTCAACAGGAAAAACCAGCACAACCACGGCAGATACTGTTAAAGCAAAACCCGAAAAGGATTGCCAGCAACAATCCATTGGCGACCTGTTCAGAAAGAAAGAAACGACACCAAAGCCACCAAAAAAATTCATGGCACTCATTTTGCCCAATATCAGTTCCAATCCATCCAACGGCTTTGTGCTTGGCATCGGGGGAACCTTCGGATGGTACATGGGCTCCAGGGAAAACACCAGGGTTTCCTCTGCTCCTTTCACCGTGGCCATAACCTCCAAGAAACAACTGATCACTTTTGTTAAATCCAACATCTATACGAAGGAGGACAAATTTTTCCTCCAGGGCGACTGGCGATTTTACCTTTACAGCCAGCCCACCTACGGCCTGGGCACCAATGCCCCCGATGCAGGCAATTTACCGAGCAATTTTCACTGGGCCGGCGAGGGTGGTTCGACAGATTCATTATCCTTCCCGATGAAATACAATTATGTGAAATTCAGTGAGATTGTAAACAGGAAAATTGTTGAAAATTTCTATGTAGGCATGGGGTATCATTTTGATGACTATTACTCCATACAGGATGAGAAACTTCACCTGGATTCAACACCTCCGCAATTAACACCGCATTATGTATATTCAGACACTAACCAATACAGTACAGTACATTACATTTTATCCGGGTTGAGCGCCAACGTGGTTTACGACAGCCGCGACAACCAGGCTAATCCGTATAAAGGCATTTACGCGAACATAAATTACAGGTATAACTTAAAGCTCCTGGGGAGTGACCAGGATGCATCTGAACTCTGGATGGAATTCAGGACATACGTCGGTCTTTCGAAAAAGAAGCAACGGCACCTGATCGCTTTCTGGGCATTCGGTGATTTTAACCTTACTGGCGATCTGCCCTATATGACGCTGCCTGCCCTTGGCGGAGACCAGCGCGCCCGTTCCGGCCGAGGATATGTCAATGGCCGTTTCCGCGGAAAAAACCTGGTTTATGGAGAAGCTGAATGGCGTTTCCCCATCTCCCCATGTTCACAGATCCTCGGTGGTGTGATCTTTGTTAATGCCACAACCACCGATAACCCTGCCCGCAACGTAGCCCTTTTTCAATATATAAAGCCATCTGTAGGGTTCGGGATCAGAGTGATGATCAATAAATATTTCAGGACAAACATCAACCTCGATTTCGCCATCGGATCCAAATCACAGGGATTCTACTTCTCGGGGCAGGAGACGTTTTGAATTTTGTGATATGAATTACAAATACAAAGGGGCGCTGAACTTCTCCTCCCTGGAGTATTCACCGGATGAGTTTAAGGAAGCAGATCCGTCATACCCTAATTGATGCCTGATATCTGAGGCGGACTTATCCACCAGGCGGATTGTCTCCTCCGATGGAGGATACGGATTATGCTCAGGTTGCGTGTTTTCAGCCATGTACTTTTCGAAATGAGGTAAAACCCTGTTGAAATCACCCAATCCGAATTTATCATAGATGCCCTTCAAATGTCCCGGAATATCCCCGATAAAATCATCCATTTTCAATTCCATGAGATCGGATGAAGGAATTATTTCACGGTCACGAAAGTATGCATCCATCGACTTCCTATAAAGGTCCACTACATGTTCACGGGAGAAGCCCGGAGGGACATCCTGAAGCTGGACCCCCGGAAATACTGACAGTATGAAGTGGTACAGGGATTCGTTCACCTTGTAAGGGTCACGGTGAATGAAGATAAATTTAGCATCGGGGAACATCTCTTTCAGCAAGCCTATACGCGTGAGATGGCATGGATTTTTCCCGATATACCGGATGCCTCCGGTATTGAACACCGCTTTTGCGATCATGTTATGGTACGCCTCTTTCCACTGGGAAATTCTCTCGGGGGGAAGATTGCCGGTGAACAGTTCCTGGCTGATAATGCTGTCGAATTCGGCCGGGAAAAGGAAGAATTTATAGATTGAAGCAGGTTGCATGTTCATCATGCCGAAGTCTTCCTCCTGCGGGAAATCCATGTCCATGCTGACGTTGTCATATGGCCGCTTGATCGGAACAAAATAATTGATCACAGGTTTTAACCACCACGACTGGGTGAGGATCAGGTTTGGAAAAACGGTCTGTAAGGTCGTGGTATAGGCGGCTTCCGGATCCTGGCACAAGAGGTTATGCAGCAGGGTGGTTCCGCTGCGCCAAAAACCAATGATGAAAACAGGAGGGGTTTTTAAACGAAGGTTGCGGATGCGCTTTTGCCACAACAGCCGTTCCGTTTGGGTAAAAACCTCAAGAATTCCTGCAGTAGCCCAGGATAGGATAAGCTTCCCGCGGTACTTCGGCTCAACGATGTGATCTTTGAGTAGTGCAGATATGTTTTTAACAGGACTGCCGGCAAGGGTGGTAACAGGAAACCTGAAAGTAGTACGACGCATGACAGGGATTAAAATATCTTTTTATTGGCTTTTCAAAGTTATAAACTCAACTGGCATGTTGACAATAATTATGAAGCAAAGGTAAATGCTATTAATTTCTGTAAAAATACTAATTGATAAGTAACAATTCACTTTTTGTTTGCATTCAAAAAGTCTCGTTCAGGCTGAAGGAGATTCCTTTCGTTCCATCGGCACCAAAAACAGCATAAGCCAATACGATACAATTAATATTTGAAGTGTTGAAGACCAAATGGCCGCTTCCCGCCGAATAGAGGTTACACAAAATTTATGCGTCATGCTTGGGCGGCAGTGCACCCTTTAACCTTTGTGTTGGTTTCTAATCTTTAAAAGAAGAGTTATTCTCTGCCTCCTTTTTTCGTATATTGCATTCATATTAAATTACAATGAATTTAAAAAGTAAGAATAAGACACTTTTACTCCTAATTGCAATAACATTTCTATTTGACATAATTAATGCTCAAAATCCAAAGTGGCGGAATTATTCCTGTGGTAAATCAATTAGTGCTATTGCTGAAGAACAAGATAGAATGTGGGTTGGGACGACTGGTGGATTAGTAGAACTTGATAAAAACACGGGTTCTGCTACATTTTACAACAAAGGAAATTCGGGTTTGCCCTACAATGTAATTTCATCAATAGCCATTGATAATAACGGGACCAAGTGGATTGGAATTTATCAATCCTGGCATGGGTTTGTCGGTTACGGATTAATAAAATTTGACGGGACATCCTGGAAAACCTACAACACATCAAATTCGGGGTTACCCGATGACCGGGTCACTTCAATCGTCGCCGACAATGATGGATACTTGTGGATTGGCACAGTTAACGGGATGGCAAAATTTGACGGGACCAACTGGATAATTTATAACACATCAAATTCGGGATTACCCTGGAACTATGTTTCTTCGATTGCCATTGATGAAAACGGAACCAAGTGGATCGGGAGTGGTGGTTTGACAAAATTTGACGGAACCAACTGGACAAATTATAACACCTCAAATTCGGGCATCCCATCTGACGATATTGTATCAATTGCCACAGAAACAGGGGGGATTGAATGGATTGCGACAAGAGAATGGGGAATAGCTCGATTTGACGGAACAAGCTGGACAGGATACAACATTAATAATTCAGGCTTGCCATCAAATGAACTTTTTTCTATTGCCGTTGATAATAACGGAACCAAGTGGATTGGTACTGTCGATGGGTTAACAGTATTTGACGGAACGAACTGGATAACATATAATACATCAAATTCCGGATTACCAAATAGATATGTTTCCACAATTGATATTGATGAAGGCGGGTTTAAATGGATTGGCACAGACGCCGGACTGGTAAAATTCGATGGATTGAACTGGATAAACATTGGTACCTCAAATTCGGGTTTACCGGGCAACAAGATCAATTCAATAGCAATAGAAAATGGTGTAACATCGTGGATTGGAACGGATGATGGATTAGCAAAATTCGATGGAAAATACTGGACAACCTACAACACTTCAAATTCGGGTTTGCCCGGGAAAAATGTCCGAGCAATAGCGATTGATAGAAATGGAAACAAATGGATTGGAACTTTTGGCGGATTAGCAAAATTTGATGGGACGAACTGGACAGTTTACACTACTTCAAATTCCGGGTTACCTCATTACAATGTAACTTCAATAGCAATAGACAGCAGCGGGAACAAATGGATTGGAACCTCTGAAGGAGGATTAACAAAATTTGACGGGACAAACTGGACAACTTATAACAAAAACAATTCAGGATTGCCTGATAATGCTGTCTTCGCAGTAGCGTTAGATGGCAATGAAACCAAATGGATCGGAACCTGGGGTGGTGGACTGGTAAAGTTTGATGGCACAAACTGGACAACGTACGACACTTCAAATTCACCTTTACCGACTATTTTTATCTGGTCAATAATTATTGACGGCGACGGGACGAAGTGGATTGGAACGTATCTCGGAGGATTGATAAAATATGAAGGTACCAACTGGACTAGATTCAACGGTTCAAATTCGGGTTTGCCGATTGACAATAGTGTCCATTCAATAGCGATAGATGGGAACAGAAATAAATGGATCGGAAATATTGGTGGTTTGACAAAATATGACGGAACAAACTGGGCAACATTCACTATGTCAAATTCTGGATTACCTGACAACTTTGTCCTTTCGCTGAACATAGACAGCAGCGGAACAAAGTGGATTGGTACCTGGGATGGGGGATTGAGTGTTTATAATGAAAATGGAGTGCCATTTTCTATCTGGGAAAATGTACCAACTGAAAATAGATTAAAAGTCTTTCCTAATCCCTCATTCACAAGCATCACCATCGAAACCAACACCAAAGGCTCCCTTTCCGTTCTGAATCTCAACGGCAAACAAATCATCATAAGTCAAATCACAGAATCAGAAACTCAAATTGACCTCTGTAATTTGAGAAGCGGTGTTTATTTTGTGAAACTCGTGGGAGAAAAAGGCATACAGGTGGAAAAGATAATAAAGGAATGAACGCTTATTTATTTTAAGATCAATTTCCCCGCCACCTTTAAAACAAAACGACCTGTAATCGATTGATTGACAGGTCATATTGCTGTTTTAGTGTACCCCGGGCGGGACTAACACCATTTGCATTTCATTATTTCGGATCACTTCACGAAACCCACTAAATATAAGGTTTTCAGAAAATCACAAATCCAGAATAATACAATAAAACCTAAATAAACGACTTTTTACCCTCAACCCTACCCTCAACCCGTTTTTATTTACTATCTTTGTTCCTGTTCAAACCTTTTAACAATTTCCTTATGGCAGGATCAGTAACATTCGTTTTGAAAAACCCGACAATAAAAAAAACAGGGACAAAGAAACCGGAACCAAAAGAATCAGGGACAAAGAAACCGGATGCCACTAAACAAACACCCATTTTAATGGTATTTTATTATGGAGATACACAAATTGTAGTATCAACCGGTGAACGTATTACCCCGAAATACTGGAATAAGGACACCCGAAAGGCAAGGGAAACAATTGATAACCCTGAAGGGAAAAACCTCAATACACGCCTTGAAACACACAAAATAAACGTAATGAACGCCGTTCGGGATCACCTCACCGCAAACGGGACTATTCACCCCGACAAACTTAAAACTGAATTGGTGAATGTATTACGACCCAAACCCATTGAGGAACCGAAACAAAAAACTTTTTTAGGTGCAATACAGGAATACATTGATACAACCAGTAAGGCACCCCGGACAAAATTAAGTTACGGAACCACGTTAAACGTTTTGAAGGATTATCAGGGGACGTTAAAGAAACCGTTAACCTTTGACAGTATCAACATGGATTTTTACGACCATTTCGTTAACTACCTGACATTTGATAAAAACTTTGCCAAAAACACCATAGGGGGACATATCAAAGAAATTAAAGTTTTCATGGATTACTGTAATGACAAAGGATATACAACTAACCTGGGACACAGGCACCGGAAATTTAAAAAGGTTGAGGAAACCGCCGAAACAATTTACCTGAATGACAAGGAACTCGAAACACTTTACAATAAAGACTTATCTAAATTTCCAAAGTTAGACCGGATCAGGGACGTTTTTATTATTGGTTGTTACACAGGGTTGAGGTTTTCGGACTTGTCCCAGGTCACCCCCGACAAAATAATTAACAACGGAACCCAATTAAAAATTAAGACCATAAAGACCGGGGAAACGGTTATAATACCGTTACATTGGACTATTCGGGAAATACTGAATAAATACGATGGAAAGTTACCCAGGGTTATCAGTAACCAGAAATTCAATGAATACCTTAAACAGTTAGGGGAAAAGGCAAAAATTAAAGAATCGGTTACCCTCACCAAAACAAAGGGCGGGTTGAGTTTTGAAAGTACGTTTAAGAAATGGGAATTAATTACCGTACATACCGCCCGCCGGTCTTTCAGTACAAATATGTTTCTGGCAGACGTTCCGACCATTTCAATAATGAAAATAACCGGGCACCGGACGGAACGGGCGTTTATGAAATACATCAAAGTAACCCAGGAACAAAACGCCGACAAATTAGCGAAACACAAATATTTCATCAAACCATTGAGGGTTGTTAAAAGACCAAGAAAAAAGGCGGTCAATCAGTAAAAACAAGGTTCAGACATTAAACAGGCAACAAAATGAAGTACAGCCATTATTTGACAATTACCGACCCGGGAACGCAATCAAATGAAGTTTATTCAATTCCATACCCAAAAATTGAAGATGAATTGACACCAGGGCAATTATCCAGTAAACTCGATTTTTACTGTATGGTAACGTTTTCAAACTATGTAAATATAGAAATGATAAATAATGTTATAGGGTATCTTGATTTTCATTTCATTAAACACAATGAAAGAAACCCAAATGATGAAATGATGTTTTTGTACTTTGTGGAGGAAAGTATAACAGATAGTAATATTATTGAAGGGCGGCAAAATATATTAAAACATTGGATTGAAACCAAAAGGAAAGAATTAGAAACACCCCGGGGGAATCAGGCGAACTGCAAAACATACATTACACACCCTCAACAAGTTTTATTATTCAATGAATTAGGAATTATCAAATTTCTGACAGACAAATACAAATTAGGTAAAGAACAAACCGCCGAAATTATTTCATTATTAGCGAACAGGGGTAAAGATAACACCGGCGACTATATTCGATACATTGAACAACCAAAAGAAAAGACGGCGAAAAGTAAACAGAATATGAACCCGAAAACGCCCGAAAACATTGAATTTGTCAATCAGATAATGAATAAAATAACCCCGCCTGTATAATTTTGGGGTATATCCGGGGTAACCCCAAAACATTCAATATCAAATAATTAGACCTATATTGAATTATCTTTGACCCGTTAAATATAAATAACGGATCATGGAAAACACTATTATTTTACACAGCTCAACGTTAAAAGACTTAACGGCAATTTTCGGGCAAATTGTACGGGACGAACTCAAACAATTCAAACCGGAACAACCTCAACAAAATAACGGCGAATACATTACCCGCCGGGAAATTTGCGACCGGCTGAAAATATCCCTGGCAACCCTCCACAGCTACACGAAAGACGGAACGTTAAAAGGTTACCGGATTGGGGGGCGTGTTTTGTACAAACTGGTTGAGGTTGAGCAATCAGTACAGGCAATCCAGACCACGAAATTTAAACATGGGAGGGGGTAACCATGAAACCAGACGTTCAAACCTCCACAGGCAAAACAAACCCGGATTACAAACATTTGGTATTCTCATTCAATCCCGAAACCCGTTACTTTCAAATGACAACGGGCGAAATGGGATTTTCAAAGGTACCCAATGAACTCAAATTAGAGGAAACACAAAAGAAAGGTATTATTCATTCTGATTACGTTATCAGGGGACGGATCAAAGACGGGAAATATTTATTTTTCACCGGGTTACTGAAAACTAATTTCGATCATTGGTATTTTGGGGACTTTTTCGAGATCAGGAAAGGAATCAAAAAAAACAGTTTTATCCTTTTCCATTTTTCCCAGGATCAGACCAGGTTTGAAATGTTTTTTTTCAATCACTTCAAACTATATCCCGACCGCCGGGGGCACTTTATCAGAAATTTCATTGCTAATCTCAAACGATAAACGGGGCGAATACCCGACCCCGTTTAAAATTGTTCAAACCTTATGACAGGCAGTCATGAAGGAAAGACAAAGGTAAGTTAAACGGGGGCAATGTCAAAGAAAAAAGACCCGGCAAAATGATTGACTTCATTAAAATACGAATAGTTAACCCCGACATTCCCGGGATCAGGAACAATAACCGCCTGGATTGGTTGCAAAGGACAAATGAAAGAACCGGCGAAATAATCGAATATTCTGCCATGTTTCACGGGTTAACATTTCAGATCATTGACAATAAATACCTGAATATTTCAGGATCAATACACAAACATTGGAACGCAATACAAGGGCGGGGGGAACAAAATTACAATGACTTCGATTTTACAAATTTCATTCTGATTGTAAACACTTTTTGCAAATCGTTTGACCTGTCACCGGATCAGTGTGTTTTAGAAAACATCGAATTTGGGGTAAACATTTGCCCGCCGGTACCGGTACCCGAAATATTACGATCAGTTATCAATCACAAAGGGAAACAATTTAACCAGAAAACAACGCAAAAAATGAATTACCTGGAGTGTGAACACCGGCAATATTATTTGAAGTTGTACGACAAGGGGTTACAATTTGATAAGGGTAATACATTACGGTTTGAAATTAAGACCAGGAAAATGGAAGTCGTTAAAACTGCAATGGTTCAAACACTTTCAGACCTATTGTCACAGGACAATATGAATAGTTTGGGAGCCATTTTAACGGGCAATTTTAGCGACATTCTTTTTTATGACTACACTATACCGGAAACGGGAATAAATGCAGGGGAACGCCTTATATTAACCCAGGGACAAAACCCAATGTTTTGGAATGAATACAAAAAAACAAACCCGGATAACTATTTTAAGAAACGGAACCGGTATAAAGACCTGGTAAAGAAATATGGCAAACAGGATTTACAGGAAATATTAATACCGTTGATTAGTCAGAAATGGAATGAACTGTTAACGACCGACCCCGAAACATTACAGGAATTGACCGGGGGTGAAAAATCAAACATTACAGGAATTGACACTTCTAATATAGGGACAAATCCTGTAAACATAAATATGAATGATCCCGACCCGGGGACACCTCAACGGCGTTACTGTTTAAGTTGTGGCAGGGATATTTCAAAACAAAGACCAGGATCGAAATTTTGTAGTGCTAAAGTTGTTGGTTATTCCCAGGCTCACCGGTGCAGGAATATTGACAGCAACCCCCGGAACCGGATCAGGTACATGAAGGAAATGGAAAGGATCAACCCGCCGTTGTTTGATACGATACCGTTTTTCATTGAATACCGGCAAACAATTAATTAATGAATGATTGAAAAACTACAGTAGCATGAAAGTAGAAAAACCAAAAAGGCAAAAGGCAGGGGGACGTAAGGCGGGTACCCCAAACAAGGTAACAACCGATTTACGGCAAAGGATCAGTAATTTAATTGAAAAGAACTTTAAACGGATTGAATCAGATTTTAACAAACTCGATTCTGAAAAAAGGTTGATCGTACTGGAAAGGTATTTGAAATACTGTTTACCCCCGCTGCAATCATTGAATATACAGGCAGAAATTAAAACCCAGTTGGAAGGAATGAACGACCAGCAATTAAATGAACTGGCAGAAAAAATAATATCCCTAAACTCAAACCCATGAAACCAGACAGGCAGCAGTTGATTGAATCACTGGCAACCGGGAACATTACCGATATTCTCAAAAAAAGTCCTTATAAATTTATGTTCACTGTCTTTGTGGAGGAACAGCCGGACGGAACGATTAGTTATGAAATGGAAGTACAAACGTTAAACAGTGAAACAACCCATTATACAACCGAAACCCGCAAAGGGAAAGGAAATTATGAAGATGCAATAACACCTGATGAACGTAAATACATGGAATTATGTCGCAAAATAAGGCGTGTTTGTTGTTTTATAATTTCATCATAAATATTGCCCCCTCCATGCCACCCCCGAAAAATAAATTACATATCGGAAATAAATAATATCTTTGTAACATACAGGATAACAATTTGTTAACTATTAGCATACAGTTGTATGCAATTAGCGTACACCTTAAAACCTAAACCCATGAATCGACAACAAATGAGTAAACAGGAAATCGAAACGGCAAACGGAAATGATGCGTTGGAAATTATCAAAACGTTTTTAAGTGGTGACCCAATGGCAGTACAAAAGGATCATTTACGGGACATGATGGATGCCTATTTTATGTACCATGAAAACCCACGAAACAACCGGGACGGGGTTTATGCAACGTTTCTAAATTTAAAACACATGATCGAATCAATTTCAATACTGGAAATTGCAATAAACGGGACAAAATCGGAACGTCCCCCGGTAATGTAGGTTTACTCATATTAAAAAAAGGGGGCAATTAATCCGGATTAACTTTTTACCCTCAACCATACCCTCAACCAGGGGAAATAAAAAACCTGTAAACGATTGATTTACAGGTTTTTTTCATTGATTGATCGTACCCCGGGCGGGACTTGAACCCGCACGACCGCGATGGTCACAGGATTTTAAGTCCTGCGTGTCTACCAGTTCCACCACCAGGGCAAACTCCGGACTTCAGTCCGGTGTTGGTAAGTCGAACGCCGGACATAAGTCCGCATTGATGGACTGAGTTCCGGCGTTCTGGAGCGAAAGACGGGATTCGGACCCGCGACCCCGACCTTGGCAAGGTCGTGCTCTACCAGCTGAGCTACTTTCGCATTGTAATTTTGAGGATGCAAATTTATAAAAAAATTCATTGCTCCTACTTTTTTCCCAGCATTTTTTTTATCTCATTCAATTTCAGGAGCGCCTCTACAGGTGTTAGCGTATTGATCTCTGTGTTTAAAATGTCTTCCTTGATTTCTTGAAGCAACGGGTCGTCAAGCTGGATAAAACTCAGCTGGAGGCCTCCTGCGGCAGGAGTACGTAACTTTTTACCAAGCCCTTCTGCATTGTGGCTCTCCTCCAGCTGATGCAGCATCTCCCCAGCCCGTTCCAGCACCGACTGAGGCATTCCTGCCATCCTGGCAACATGTATCCCGAAACTGTGTTCACTTCCGCCAGGAAGTATTTTCCTTAAAAAAATCACCTTGTTCTGAATCTCTTTGACGGCTACATGAAAATTCTTTATCCTTGGCATCAAACCTGCCATTTCATTCAGTTCATGATAATGTGTGGCGAACAGCACTTTGGGCTTAAAAATCGGATGCTGGTGTAAAAATTCAGCGATGGCCCAGGCAATGCTGATCCCGTCGTATGTGCTGGTCCCCCGTCCTATTTCATCCAGCAGAATAAGGCTCCTGTTCGAAATGTTGTTGAGGATGCTGGCCGTTTCATTCATTTCAACCATGAAGGTTGATTCTCCTGAAGAGATGTTGTCGGAAGCCCCTACCCGTGTAAATACCTTGTCGACCAAACCAAGAATGGCGCGGTCGGCAGGAACGAAGCTGCCCATCTGGGCCATCAGTACAATGAGCGCGGTTTGCCTGAGCAAAGCCGATTTCCCCGACATATTCGGACCAGTGAGGATGATGATTTGCTGCGAGTGATCGTCGAGGTAAACATTGTTGGCTATGTAATCTTCTCCGGGTTTCATTTGCCGTTCAATGACCGGGTGCCTTCCATTGCTGATGTCGAGGACAAAGGAGTCATTCAGCTCCGGCCGGGTGTACTTGTATTGCACCGCACTTGCCGCAAATGAAACCAGAACATCCAGTCTTGCAACCAGTGAGGCATCAAGCTGAACGGGCTGGATATAGTCGGCCAGGAACAGGATCAGATCATTATAGAGTTTCAGCTCTACCTCCAGCATTTTCTCCTCCGCATGAAGGATTTTCTCTTCATATATTTTCAACTCTTCCGTGATATAGCGCTCGGCATTCACCAGGGTTTGTTTTCGCTGCCATTCAGGCGGAACTTTTTCTTTATGGGAATTGGTGACCTCCAGGTAATAGCCGAAAACGTTGGTAAAACCAATTTTCAGCGAGGTGATTCCCGTGCGTTCGATTTCGCGCTGCTGAATTTGCAGGAGATAATCTTTCCCGGAGTAGGCTAACTTGCGGAGGTCATCGAGCTCATCATTCAGCCCCTGGCGGATGATGTTCCCCTTGATTGCAAGCGCCGGCGGATCAGGGTTCATTTCACGATCAATGCGATCGCGGACAAGATTACAGGAATTTAACTGGTCCCCGATTTTCTGCAACCCGTCATTCCCTGAAGCCTCGCATAACTTCTTCACCGCTTCAATGGAATCCAGCGCTCTTTTGAGGTAGATCATTTCGCGCGGATTTACCCTGGCCACTGCAACTTTCGAAATCAGACGTTCCAAATCTCCGATCTGCTGGAAATGGTGGCGCAGTTGCGTTGTTGTTTCAGAATTTCTTGTAAAATATTCTACCGCATCCAGCCGTTCTTCAACAGGCTGGCGGTTTTTCAGGGGGAGAATGATCCACCTTCTCAACTGTCGCGAACCCATTGGAGATACGGTTTGATCCAGCACATCCAGCAATGTCCTGGCATTTTCGTTCCCGGAGCTGATCAATTCGAGATTGCGGATGGTAAAACGATCGAGCCACAAATAATGATCCTCCTCAATTCTGCTCAACTTGCAGATATGACTCACTTTATCATGCTGTGTTTCTGCAAGATAATGAAGGGCGGCCCCTGCTGCGATCACCCCCATTCCGAGGTTTTCAACACCGAATCCTTTCAAGGAAGCAGTTCCAAAGTGTTTTATCAGGAGGTCATTTGAGAAATCAGGTGTAAAAACCCAGTCATCAAACGTAGAAATGTAAAATTTGCTGCCAAAAAGTTCGGTAAACTCCTGTCGCTTTTTCTTTTGAATGATCACTTCACTGGGCCGAAAACTCTGGATCAGTTTGTCAATGTACTCAAAACTGCCCTGGGCAAGGTAAAACTCTCCGGTTGATACATCCAGGAAGGAAATACCCGAAATTTTTGATTCAAGATGCACCCCGGCGAGGAAGTTGTTTTCTTTCTGGTCAAGGATCTTATCATGATAGGAAACACCTGGTGTAACCAATTCCGTCACCCCCCTTTTGACGATCGTCTTTGTGAGTTTCGGATCTTCAAGCTGATCACAAATGGCAACCCGTAAACCGGCTTTAACCAGTTTCGGCAGGTACAAATCGAGCGAATGATGAGGAAACCCGGCCAGCTCCATGTATGTTCCGCTTCCATTTGCACGCCGGGTCAGCACAATACCCAGAATATTCGATGCGCGGATGGCATCTTCACCAAACGTTTCGTAGAAATCCCCGACCCGGAAAAGCAACAGCGCATCCGGATACTTTGCTTTGATCGCATTGTATTGTTTCATCAACGGGGTCTCTGCTATCTCCTTTGGCTTTGCCATGATCGCCTGCGAACAGTGTAAAGTGAAAAATTATATCTATTAATTTTCAAAGGTAAGAATGACCGCTTACCCGCAGAGATTTTGTTGATAAATATCGATAAAACTATCTTTGCACAAAAAATCGGGCGAACATGAGAAAACTTAACATGACGGAATTGCAGCGGCTTACGGTCGAAGAATTCAAGGCCGCTGAAAAATTACCGGTCATTGTCATCCTGGATAATATCCGGAGCCAGAACAACATTGGCAGCGTGTTCCGCACAGCGGATGCATTTCGTCTCCAGGGGGTGTTCCTGTGCGGGATCACCGCGACACCGCCTCACAGGGAGATCCAGAAGACCGCGCTGGGAGCAACTGAATCAGTTGAATGGCAATATTTTACCAGTACCATTGAGGCGTTGCTCCTGCTGAAATCGCGTGGATATACCATCCTGGCAATTGAACAGGCAGAAGGAAGTACCATGCTTCCTGATTTCTTCCCTACTTCCAATGAAAAACTGGCGATTGTTTTCGGGAATGAGGTAAACGGCATTGATAATGCGGCACTTAACCATGTATCGGGATGCATTGAAATCCCTCAATTCGGAACCAAGCATTCCATCAACGTTTCCGTAGCTGTTGGGATTGTGATATGGGATTTATTTTGCAAGATAAATTATTTTAAAAACAAATGAAACTATGGTTGGATTTGACCGTACAAGTAAAAAAGTAAAAAATATTTGCAATTTTCAGTGCAAATTTTCTAATTTTACATGCTGAAATACAAATATCATCGCAAACAGCTTAAATTCAACATATTACCATTATTCACTTAATTTTGTTCATTTTGAATCTGAATATTTATTGAATTCCCCATTATATATGTTATATTTGCTCAATCGGTAAACAAAAGTCTATTTATAATTAAAATTTGTGAAGTATGAAAAAAATTTATCAGTCCCTTACAACAGCGGTAATCATCTTTTTAGCGATGATGGTGCCATTGGCTACAACTGCCCAAACACCGACAAAAGAAACCCCAAAGCAAGCGGCTGCAAAAACTGAAACGCCTAAAAGTTCCAAATGTGAAAAAGCTCCTTCACACAGTTATTGGGCGATAACCGCCTACGGCGCCCTGGATCAGTTCAATGGCGACCTGTCCAAAAACCTGCTTTTTAATGACACATGGAGGTTTGGTGCAGGCGCAAGTGTAACCAAGCAGTTTTCAAGGGTTTTTGGTCTTCGGTTCAGGGGCGGTTGGGTACCGCTTGCAGGATCTGTTACCAATAAATATGTTCCCGAAGCATTTCCCGTCGGGAAGGATGGCAAGATTACCCAGAATTTCAAATCATGGGTTGTCGAAACGAGCCTTGAAGGCACCATCAACTGGGTCAACTGGATCATGGGATATAAGCCGGAACGTTTCTTCTCATCTTACCTTATTGTCGGTTTTGGCTTTGACCACACACAGGGAGCCAAATATGATGCGAACGGCAATAAAATCGGGTACCTCGGATATCCCAGCCACCTGACTGCAGATAACAACCCAAACGACCCTACCCAAATCCCAAGTTACGGAAACAACAGCGGCATTGGTAAATGGAACATGGAATTTAAAGCAGATGCCGGTATCGGTTTTGATTTCAACCTCAGCAAACATTGGTCCATCAATCCGGAAATCATCTGGAGATGGAGAGACGGAGATGTGCTTGATATGACCCCAGGCGGTGCAAAACAGGTTAAAAATGACATGTACAGCGGCGTGAATCTCGGCCTTACCTATAAATTTGCTTACAGTGGCTGCAATCTGAAGGAAATGGCCAAGAATTACTCACTCATCAAATATGAAACAACTCCAGCTGTCCTTGTTGAAAAAGGCGACTCAATTGTTGTTACCATTAAAGGAACTGTACCTCCCAAGTACTTCTGCCCGACCGCAGCTATGTATTTCCACCCTGTGCTTACCTATGATGGCGGACAGTATGAACTGCCTTGCGGTATAAATCTTTATGGCGAGAAATTAAGCGGAGAAGGTACGATGATCAAATACAAAGAGGGCGGATCATTTACCTATACATGCAAATTCCCCTACAAGCCGGAGATGAACACCTCGCAACTTACCGTTGCCCCGATCATTTATGAAGCCAAGGAAAAGGTTCTTTTGAAGAAAGACGAGATCAAAGTCAAAGCCAAATACATGGATCTCCCTTCACAAAACCTGGCCCCGGGTGTAATCTACACATCCAAGCGCGTTCAGCATGACGAATTGACCATCAGTGCAGATCACGGTTACCAGAAGGAGGTTTTCCAGTCAAAAACCGGTACCATCTATTTCAAAAAGAACAAGTTTGATCTTGACCTGAAATTCGGCATCAACAAAACGGATCCATCCAAAATGGCGCTCAGCGACCTCAACACCTTCCTGAAGCAGGGATGGAAAATCAAAGACATTGCCATGAACGGATACGCTTCACCCGAAGGAGAAGAAACATTCAATGCAAACCTGTCGGAAAACCGTTCCAAAACTGGCAACAAATGGATGATTGATCAATTCCAGGCATGGGCAAAAGAGGCCAACAAAGACAACAAGGACAAGAAAGCGGTAAAAGCTGCCGTTGAAGCTGCAGGTAAAGATGTGAACATGACGCTGCAACATCATGGTCCGGATTGGAATGGATTCCTGAAAGCGGTGCAGAACAGCAACCTGAAGGATAAGGACAAGGTACTGAACGTAATCAACTCCAATGTTGATCCAAACAAAAAGGAACAGGAAATCCGCAACATGATCCTGATCTATCCTGAGATTGAAAAAGACCTGCTTCCCGGTTTACGTCGCAGCGACATTACCGCTACCTTGTATGAACCACGGATGACAGACGCCGAATTGTTACAGTTTGGCGTTTCAAACCCCGAAAAACTGAAAGTTGAGGAATTGCTTTATGCAGCGACCCTCACCAAAGACAACAATGTTAAAACGACCATTCTTGAGAATGCCGCAAAACAATTCCCGGGAAGCTGGAAAGCCTTGAACAATGCAGCTGTTGCTGAAATTGAAAAGGGCAACCTGCCGCGCGCTGCCGAACTGCTTACCAAAGCCCAGGCAGTTGCTCCGAACAATGGGATGATCGAAAATAACATCGGTGTAGTTGCTGCAAAACAAAAAGATCTGAAAAAAGCCGATGCACAGTTTAAAAAAGCTGCCCAACTGGGTGAGAATACAAACTACAACCAGGGCGTTTTAATGATCCCCAAAGGCGATTATCCCAAAGCAGTAAACATGCTTGCCAATGCAAAATGCACATACAACCTTGGCCTTGCCCAGTTGTTATCAGGCAACAATGCTGCTGCTGAAACCACCTTGAAATGCGCTCCTGAAAGCCCGGAAACATTCTACCTGCTTTCGGTTACTTCAGCCCGTGCAAATAACGCCAAGGGCCTCTATGAGAACCTGATGAAGGCTTGCAAAAATCCTGACCTAAAAACTCAGGCGAAGGGTGACCGTGAATTCTACAATTTTGCCGGTACTCCCGAATTTCAGAATATTGTAAAATAAGTTTGTTTGCTGATTTTGAGAAGAAGCCGGCCAGGGAAACCTGGCCGGCTTCTTTATTAAAGAATCCGGTGCATTCCCAGCGGATATTCTTTCATGGTCAACTCCTTCAGATAAAGGTAATCCTTACGCCGGGAAACGAAATCCAATCCATTGGTATCAATGACAAGCACCCGTAAATCACTTTGCTGACGCAGAAATTCCAGGTATCCACCCTGGATTTTTTCAAGATATTCGAATTGAATGTTCTGCTCGTATGGCCGGCCCCTTTTTTCTATGTTTTTCTTCAGGTTATCCAGGTTTAGGTAAAGGTAAACGATCATATCGGGCTTTGGAACAACGGAACTCACGATTGAAAACAACTTGCTGTACAATCCGAATTCCAGCGGCTCCAGGTTTTTGCTTGCGAATATCAGCGACTTGAAGATAAAATAATCAGCAACCGTAAATGTTTTAAACAAATCAGAAGCATTGAATTGCGATTTGAGTTGCTGATAGCGGTCGGCCAGGAAAGAAAGCTCAAGGGGAAAGGCATATCGCGCCGGGTCCTCATAAAACTTAGGCAGGAACGAATTTTCCTCAAATTGTTCAAGGATGAGCCTTGCATTGCATTCCTCAGCCAGCAGCGAGGCAAAAGATGTTTTGCCGGCGCCAATGTTTCCCTCAATGACAATATAATTATACACGGGACAAATCTAAAATCGTAAAAAAAATCGCAAATCTATCATCTAAATTGCCCTCACCCCTGCCTGATCCCTGCACTCCTTTAAAAGTACAGAAATTGTCTTTTTCAACAATGGATGAACAAACTCCGGGGCTATTTCGTTCATCGGGATGAGTGTAAAACTCCGCTCATGAAGCCTGGGATGCGGGATCATCAGCCGGTCGGTAAAAACAAGCCGCGGGCCATAAAAAAGGATGTCAATGTCGATGGTCCGGCCCGCATATGCCGGAGCTTTGATAATGCCGGGTTCTGCTTCGGCCGGCGAAGCCGGGAACGAGCAGCCACAACCATCAAATGGCCTGATCCTCCCAAGTTTCACTTCAATGGCCAGCAATTGCTCCAACAGGTTTTCCGGTTCCAGCATGGTGTCGATCTCCACAACCTGGTTTAAAAAGGCTACCGCATCAGTGAATCCCCACGGATCAGTCTCGTACAACCCCGATTTCATCCTGACTTTACCAACCCGGGTTTCAATCATTTCAAGTGCCCGGGATATGAACATTTCCCGTTCCCCGCGGTTGCTTCCCAACAATAAAAAAACCTCCGTCATGTATTTGTGTAAAACCCGGATTAATTATCCCATGAATCCGTTGGCAATGATACAGGAATTACGACATTTTCCATACAGAAAAAACATTTTGTTATTCACAAAATTCTGTTAACCGAAGGATTATATTCTGTTCAAGATGTAACCATCAAACAATTCAAGCGTATTTATTTCATACATTTGTGATAATAATAAACCTGATCCTGTTATGAAAGAATTCTTTAAAATTATGTTTGCCAGCATGCTGGGAACCTTTTTACTGATTATGCTGGCGACCCTTATCGGCATTGGTATCATTGCAGCCATAGTTGCAACTGCCTCTTCGGAAGAAACGGTGGTTGTGAAAAACACACTGCTTCAGGTGAAACTTGACAAAGAGATTGCAGACCGTGGGATGAAAACAAAAATGGTGATGGGCTATGCAAGTCCCGAAAAAACAACGGGTCTCAACGACATCCTTGATAATCTGAAAAAGGCAAAAGAGGACAACAACATTTCAGGGATTTACCTCGACCTCGGTGAAATTCCTTCAGGGATTTCCACCCTCGACGAAATCCGTGATGGTCTTATCGACTTTAAAACCTCCGGCAAATTCATCTGGGCTTATAGCGAAGGCTATACGCAGAAATCATATTACCTGGCCACTGCAGCTGATAAAATTTTTCTGAATCCCCAGGGAATGATTGAATTCAAAGGACTTGCCTCCGAAATGGTCTTTCTCAAGGGGATGCTTGAAAAATTGGATATAAAAATGCAGATCATCCGGCATGGGAAGTTCAAAGCTGCAACCGAACCCTTGTTTCTTGACAAAATGAGCCCGGAGAACCGCAAACAGATCACCGAACTGATAGGCGATATCTGGGATAAAATGCTGACAGGCATTGCTGAAACCCGGAAGATAAGCAAGGATGACCTCAACCGCATGGCAGACAGCCTGAAAATTCAGACGGCAGCAGATGCATTGAAATTCAAGTTGGTTGATCAGCTGGTCTATAAAGATGAACTGCTTGCATTGATGAAAAAGCAAATGAACCAGGATGCGAAGAAGAAAATCCAGCTGGTGACAATGGATAATTACACCAGTGCACCCGATACCAGGAAGCCACGCACCGGCCGTGACGAAATTGCCATAATTTATGCGAGCGGTTCAATCGAAGGAGGAGAAGGGGATGATCAAAGCATCGGATCGGAGCGGATATCCAAAGCGATCAGGAAAGCCCGTGAAAATGACAAGGTCAAGGCCATCGTTTTCCGAATCAATTCGGGAGGAGGCAGCGCCCTTGCCAGCGATGTGATCTGGCGTGAGGTTGACCTTGCCCGGAAAGTAAAACCGGTTGTCGCTTCATTCGGCAATGTTGCTGCCAGCGGAGGTTACTATATTGCCTGTGCCGCTACGAAAATCGTTGCCGATCCCACCTCGATCACGGGTTCTATTGGTGTTTTCGGAGTGATCCCCAATATGGAAGGCCTCTTCAATAAAAAACTTGGGATCACTTTCGACTGGGCCATGACCAATAAAAACGGAGATTTCATACCGGTTATGAAACCGCTTACTCCTTACCAGGCATTATTGATCCAACGTGATGTGGACAACATTTATGATGTTTTCACCGGCAAGGTGGCCGCAGGGCGCAACCTTAAAAAAGCGCAGGTCGACAGTATTGGCCAGGGACGCGTGTGGAGTGGCAGCGACGCCAAAACCATCGGGCTGATCGATGATTTCGGAGGATTGACCAAATCCATTGAACTCGCAGCTGGACTTGCCAAAATAAAGGATTACAAACTGATCCCGCTTCCTGAACAAAAGGAGTGGTTCGAAGAACTGTTTGACCAGATTACCGGAAGCGACCCCTCTGCCAAACTGAAAGAAACCCTTGGCCCGGATTACCGTTTCTACCAGTACTATAAAGAAATGCGTGAAATGAAAGGTGTTCAGGCAAGAATTTTAATGGATCTAACGATCAATTAAAATTCAAAGGACAAAGTGCAAATTTTCAGAACCATTTTGCCTTTTGCACTTTGTCTTTTGCTATTATCTAAGGGGATATTTCTTAAAGATCTCTTCGCTTTTCATCAGGATGTCGATATATTGCGCCCTTCTGTATGCAAACGGATCTTTTTGGGTTTTACGGGAAAGTTTTCCGCGAAATGCATCGATCGAATCGTATTTTTTATACTCCATCCAGGAATCAAGTTCTTCAAGGATCTTCGTAATTTGTCCGATCCCGTTTTTATATACTGTGCTTACTACCTGAACGGCGTCGGCTCCGGCAAGGATCATTTTAGCAACATCTTTTCCCGTGAAAATACCCGTATTGGCACATAAGGACCCACGAATTTCTCCAAATAAAAGGCCCAGATAGCGCAATGGCAACCGGTTATCCTCTTCATGGCTCAGGTTATACGGAAAATAATGTTCCTCTGATTCCAGGTCAATATCGGGCTGGAACATCCGGTTGAAAAGCACAAAACCATCTACACCGGCGTAATACATGTTCTGTATCACCATCAATGTATTGGTATAAAAAGGGCTTAGTTTAACACATACCGGGATCTTTACACTCTTCTTCACCTCGCTCACCACATCAAGCTGTTCATTCACGATGGCTTTTCCTTCACGTTTGAAATCGCCGGGTATGGCATAAAAATTAAGCTCCAGCGCATTGATACCGGTATCCTCAAGTTGCCTTGCATATTCAACCCATGTTTCATCGAACGTACAATTAAGGCTGGCAATTACCGGGATATGCACTGAATTGACAACCTTCTTCAGGTGGCTCAGGTGTTCCCGTGGCCCGGCATGATTGATGTCGGGAAATAAACTGATCATTTCAGCATGGCGTTCGTTGTACTGATTCAACTCTTCGCTCATCTGCAACCGCTCAAGCTCGATCTGCTCTTCAAAAAGTGTTTTATAAACAATCGCAGCAGCGCCGGCCTCTTCCATTTTCTTGCAATTGTCCACATCTTTAACAAGGTTGCTTGCTCCCACAATGACCGGGTTCTTCAACTGAAGACCCATATAACGTGTTGATAAATTTGACATGACCGTTTCCTTTAGTAAAATAAATAGTACTACAAATATATGCTTTTCAGTTAAATTATCGGATTGACACCAAGTAGCCTGCTTCTATTTTTCATAAGCCATGCCTGCCAGGCGTTTATAATGGTTAAACCTCCATTTGGCATTTTCTTCAGCAGCTTTGAATAACTCTTCAGCTTCCTCAGGGAACATCTTCTGGAGAGAGGAATAACGGACTTCGCTGGCAAGGAATTCCTGGAATGTACTCCATTCGGGTTCTTTCGAATCAAGCGTAAAAGGATTTTTACCTTCATTGCCATTGATTGGGTTGTAGCGATAGAGTTGCCAGTACCCGGAAGTAACGGCACGATCCATTTCCTCCTCCACTTTACCCATACCCAGTTTCAGCCCATGGTTGATACACGGAGAATAGGCAATGATGAGTGAAGGTCCATGATACGATTCGGCTTCTTTCACTGTGCGGAAGAGCTGGCTGTTGTTGGCGCCCATGGAAACCTGCGCCACATATACATAACCATAGGTCATGGCCATTGCTCCAAGGTCTTTTTTACGCACCTTCTTGCCTGAAGCGGCAAACTTGGCAATGGCGCCAACCGGTGTCGATTTGGAAGCCTGTCCACCGGTATTGGAGTAAACCTCTGTATCGAGGACCAGGATATTGATATCTTCACCGGATGCGATCACATGATCAAGGCCACCGTATCCAATGTCGTAAGCCCAGCCATCGCCACCAATGATCCAGATAGATTTCTTTACCATATATTGGCGAAGGCTCAGAAGCTCCTGGGCCACCTCGTTATTTTCCTTCGCCAGCAGTGGAATTAGGGAGAGTGATGCTGCTTTTGAGGCATCGGCATTGTACATTCCATCAATCCATGCCCTCATGGCATCAAGTGTTGTTACATTCATCATGTTTTCCTTGATGGCAGCCCGCATCCTGTCGGCCATGCGCTTACGGAGCTGGGTGATGGCTACCGCCATCCCGTAACCGTATTCGGCATTGTCTTCAAAAAGGGAGTTGGCCCATGCCGGGCCCTGGCCATCCTGGTTTGGACGATAGGGAGTAAACGGAGCCGTACCGCCATAAATGGAGGAACATCCGGTGGCATTGGAAATCATCATCCGCTCGCCATAGAGTTGTGTCAACAGTTTAATGTAAGGAGTTTCACCGCAACCGGCACAGGCTCCTGAGAATTCGAAGAGGGGTTGTGCAAACTGACTGTTCTTGAACGTCTTGAACCGGTCTATTATATTGGTTTTGTATGATACTTTACCGATGTTATAGTCCCAGTTGTGGGTTTCAGGCATCTGGCTTTCCAGTGTCTGGAATACAAGAGCTTTTGTTTTGGCGGGACAAACATCCACACAGTTGCCGCAGCCTGTACAATCGAGCGGGGAAAGCTGGATGCGGAATTCCATACCGGCCAGTTCTTTACCCACTGCTTTCAGTGTCACCATTTCAGCAGGTGCATTTTGCTTTTCTGCCTCATTCAGCAGGAAAGGGCGAATGGCAGCGTGAGGACAAACATAAGCGCATTGGTTGCACTGGATACAGTTTCCGGCAATCCATTCAGGCACATTCACTGCAATACCGCGCTTTTCAAGCTGCGTGGTGCCATTCGGAAAAGTACCATCTTCGCGGCCAACGAAAGCGCTTACGGGAATGTCATCCCCGTTCATGGCACTTACCGGGTCGAAAATCTGCCGGATGAAAGCATCCTTGCTTTCTGCATCGTCCGGTTTGATTACAATCTTCGACCATTCGGCCGGAATTTCAATTTTCGTCAGTTCACCACCACGATCGATGGCAGCATAGTTCATGTTGACGATATCCTCCCCTTTCCGGCCATAGGTTTTATAGATGGCTTTCTTCATGTCGGCAACGGTCTGCTCGTAAGGAATGACGTTCGATACTTTAAAGAAAGCACTCTGCATGATGGAGTTGGTGCGGTTTCCAAGGCCGATTTCTTCGGCAATCTTGGTTGCATCAATGATGTAGAAATTGATTTTATGTGCGGCAAGGTATTTTTTCATATGATCCGGAAGGCGGCGTTTGGTCTCTTCGGCATCCCAGATGGAGTTCAGGAGGAAGGTACCACCGTCTTTCAATCCTTTCAACATGTCATATTTCTCAAGATAGGCGGGCACATGACAGGCAACAAAATCGGGTGTGATCACCAGGTAAGGGGAACGGATGGGTTTGTCACCGAACCGGAGGTGGGAAACGGTAATCCCTCCCGACTTTTTCGAATCGTATGCAAAATAGGCCTGGGCATATTTGTCGGTACTGTCGCCAATGATCTTGATAGAGTTCTTGTTGGCACCAACGGTACCATCTGAACCGATGCCATAAAACTTGGCAGAATAAGTGCCCTTCGGGGCGATGTCCATTTCGGGTATCAAAGGCAGTGAATGGAACGTTACATCATCCACAATGCCAACGGTGAAATGGTTTTTCGGCTCCTTTGCCTTCAGGTTGTCGTAAACCGTGACGATCTGCGATGGAGTGGTATCCTTGGAACTGAGCCCGTAGCGGCCGGCGATGATCATCGGGCGGTTGTCGCGGTCATAGAACATATCGCGGACATCAAGGTACAACGGATCTCCGTTTGCTCCCGGTTCCTTGGTACGGTCAAGTACGCAGATTCTCTTTACGCTTTTTGGCAGGACATTGAAGAAATATTTTTCAGAGAACGGGCGGTAAAGATGGACAGAGATCAATCCTACCTTCTCCCCTTTTGCCATCAGGTAATCGATCACCTCTTTGGTGGTATCGGTAATCGAACCCATCGCAACGAGGATGTTTTCAGCTTCCGGATGCCCATAATACATAAACGGGTGATAAACTCGCCCGGTCATCCCTGTGATTTTCTGCATGTATCCGTCAACCACATCAGGTATCGGTTCATAAAAACGGTTGATCGCTTCTTTTGCCTGGAAAAAGATATCCGGGTTCTGTGCGGTGCCGCGGGTAACGGGATGTTCAGGATTCAGTGCACGATCGCGGAAAGCCTGTAGCGCGTCTTTGTCGAGCAGCTTCATCATGTCCTCGTTTTCAAACATTTCGATCTTCTGTATCTCGTGAGAGGTGCGGAATCCATCAAAGAAATGCAGGAAAGGGATGCGTGATTTGATGGCAGCAAGGTGGGCAATTCCTGCCAGGTCCATCACCTCCTGTACGGATCCGGAGGCCAGCATGGCAAAACCTGTTTGCCGGGTAGCGTAGACATCGCCGTGGTCGCCGAAAATTGAAAGTGCGTGGGCGGCAACGGTGCGGGCACTCACATGAAATACGGCCGGGAGCAATTCTCCGGCAAGTTTGTACATGTTTGGGATCATGAGAAGCAGCCCCTGGGAGGCGGTAAAGGTGGTCGTAAGGGCGCCTGCCTGTAATGAACCATGGAGGGTTCCGGCAGCACCGGCTTCCGATTGCATCTCAACAACTTTCACTTCCTCGCCAAATAGGTTTTTACGTCCGTGGGCAGCCCATTCGTCAACGTTTTCTGCCATATTTGAGGAGGGAGTGATGGGATAGATGGCAGCAACTTCGCTAAACATATAGGCCATGTGTGCGGCGGCCTGGTTTCCGTCACAGGATAAGAATTTCTTTGATTTACTCATAATATATTGATTTTTAATTACTTAATTTCAGCATTGTGAATCTCCTAACAATCTGCAAAATTACAATTTTTATTTAAAAACCGGGCATAAATGGTGTCAAGTTTTATCATCCTTTGATTTTTTTTCTTGCACATAAAAAAGGAATGATGTACTTTTGCACTCCCAATCAAGTATTGGCCCGTTCGTCTAGGGGTTAGGACGTCAGGTTTTCATCCTGGTAACAGGGGTTCGATTCCCCTACGGGCTACCAAAAAAGCCTGTAAACATTAGTGTTTACAGGCTTTTTCATTTCCATGCGTAATATAATGAAAACAAAATAGTGCAGAATATTTATCTCTCCTCATCTTTATATTATCATAGATTGTCAGGTTTTCCTGGAGTTTGAATTTTTCTTCACAGGTAACAACTAAGTGGATCAGTAATTGCCTGATGAATTTTCCAATCCGAACACAATTTTCATTGATACATTGTAAAAAACAGATTCCCTTACCCTCCTTATCAACAGTGATTATTGAATAGGTTTCCCTACCGAAATATTCAGTCTCACCACGTTGATGGCATAATCTATCCTGGCTTTCAACAGGTTTACGCGGCTTTCTTCCAGGGCAGTTTCTGCGTCGAGCAGGTCAAGGTTGGTGATGGCACCTGTTTTAAAGGAGATGGCGGCAAGGTCGAGCGCCTCATTCGCCTGTTTGACCTGGAGCATACTTTGATCGATCTTTTTCAGCGATGCCAGCAGGTTGGTCTCATTTTGATATACCTCTGTGGAAATATCCCGGGAGGTCTGGTCAATGTCGCATTGCGCCATCGTGATATGGGAATTGGCCATTTTAATCGTGTAACGCCTGCGTGTTGCATCAAAGATCGTAATATTAAGACCTACGCCGGCAGCATAGTTGGCTTTTAACTTATCAAGATCAGGGAAATAACCGTTTTTGTACCCCCCCTCGGCAAACAGACTCAGTGTGGGGTTATTCATGACCTTTATGGAGTGAAGCTGTAACTGTGCGTGTTTTTCCCGCAATCGGGCCATTACCATTTCGTACCTGTTGTCAAGCGCATATATGATCAGCGAATCCGGGTCAATATCGGGTTGCGACAAAATAAAATTTTCCTGCACTTTTATCTGTGTTTGAACAGGAAGTCCCAGCAAGGAGTTCAGGATGGCCCGCTGAGTCTGCCTGGAGGCCTCCAGGTCTACTTTCTGGTTTTCGGCGCTTGAAATTCTTACCTGCGTAGAAAGGATTTCGTACTGGGTTGCCGATCCCGTCTGCTCTTTGCGGGTTACAAAATCCAGGTGTTTTTGCAACGTTGCGATCTGTGTTTCTTTTATCCGGATAGCCTCCTGGAGGTAAATCTGGGTATAATAACTCACAGAGGTGATCAGGGTAAGCCGCTGGCCAACAAGATCCACATTCTTTTCGGCAAGGACTTTTGTCGATTTTTCAAGCTGTACTTTGCGTGTGGTCTTCTCAAAGTCATAGATATTTTCGTGAACATTTATGGCAGCATCATAGTTGTTATAGGGTGCCATCACGAAGTGACCAAGGTTGGGAATGGTCAGTTCAGGAACCGGTCCGATACGCGTATATCCGGCATTGGCTCCTATGTTCGGGTAGTAGCCCGATTTTGCCAGCCCCACTGCCGCCTCTGCCTCCCCGATCGCCTCCTGTGCTTTTGCAATGGTTGGGTAAGATAACAGGACATGCTTCAATATTTCAGGAAGCGTAAGTGAATCATTCACATTGAGTGGGGGTGCTCCCTGCTGTGGCAGTGCCGATGTAGGTAACACCATGCTCATGAAAAAACCAAAAACAATGCGGGTAATCACATTCTTAACTTTCATAATGATTTGTTGTTCTTTTTTATTTTCAGAAAGAAAACAGGAATAGCACAGATGAGTGTGATGATGGCGGCAATGAGGAAATCATCACTGATGGCCTGTACAAATGCCTGCCGGTTGACATGCGACAGGAGAAGCATTTTCCCTTGCTGTGCTGCACCCGAAACAGTACTCCCTGCAGTATGAACCAGGTAATTTCCAATATTTGCCATCACCCCTTTAAACACCTGCGAATTCTGGTCAAGGGATTCACCATACACCTGGGAATGAAAAATAACCCTTGTGGTTAAAAGGGTTGAAAGCAGGGCCACTCCAAAACTCCCACCAACCTGGCGCAACACGTTTATCAGTCCTGAAGCCTGCCCCATCTTTTCATTGGAAATACCAATGGTTGCAAGAGCGGTAAGCGGGCTGAACATCAGGCCCATGGATATTCCGCGCAGATAAAGCGTAACCATAATGAACGAATGCTCCGTCATGTAGGAAAGCATGCTGTTAAGATAAAAGCTGAAAGCCAACATCAACGCACCGACGATGATGGGGATCTTGGGATTTATTTTACCTGAAAAAATCCCCGTTGCCGGGGCAACGATGCCCTGGATGATCCCGACCGGCAGGAACACGGAGCCGGCCTGGATCGCGGTATATCCGAGTGAATTCTGCAAGTACAGCGGCAGCAGGAAGGTGCTTCCGAACATCCCGATGCCAAAAATGAAAATGACCAGGTTGCTGACCGCGAAATTATAGCCTTTGAATAAACTCAGATCTATCAATGGATCTTTAATGGTCAGTTCGGTGACCAGGAATACTGCCAGGGAAATGGCTGCGATCCCAAAACAGACCAGGATTACCGGTGAGTTCCACCCTCCTGAATTGTTGGCAGCATTGCCCTCGGTGAGGGCATAGAGCAATACCGGAAGGAAAATACTCACGGAGATGAATCCCACCGGATCAAACGACCGTTTCCGCTGACTCCTGTACTCCTTCTGGATGATCGCCGTTGCAAGCATGCCTGCCACTCCGATGGGCACGTTTACATCGAAAATAAGCGGCCAGCTGAAATTATCCACAAGATATCCCCCGATAAGCGGGCCAAATGAGACCGAAGCCGCCGATGCGATGGACCAGAAACCCAGGGCAAGCGTGCGCTGGTGGGGAGGGAATTCCCGTGTGATGATGGCCATGCCTACCGGCATCAGGGCTCCAGCACCCAGTCCCTGGATCACACGTGAGATGATCAGCATGTCCTCTGAGGAAGAGTAGCCGCAAAGGAAGGATCCTAGGGTGAAAAGGAAAAGTCCAAAAAAATATACGCGCTTATACCCGAAACGGTCGGCCATCCATCCCGAGGTTGGAAGCATGACGGCCAGGGCCAGCATATACGCGGTAAGCACCCATTCGATTTTATCGATACCCACGCCAAAAGAGGCCATGATTTTTGGCAGCCCGACGTTTACAATGGTGGCGTCGAGCACGGCCATAAAGGTCCCGATCATCACGTTGGCCAGCAACCACCATTTGTATGAAGGACTTTGCACATCAAAGGTGGCATTCTGTTCCCGGATAAAATTTCTGAACCCGTGTAACGGCTTTATTTTCAGCATGGTCACTTGTGAACTTTAACCACAACCGACATCCCGGAAACCAGGCGGTGCATGATGGTTGTATCGTTATTATTGCCGTGATCTATTGAAATTTTTACAGGAATCCGCTGGGTTACCTTGGTGAAGTTTCCTGAAGCATTGTTGGGTGGAATGAGTGAAAACTGTGCGGCAGTATTTGAGCCGATATAAAATACTTTCCCTTTAAAAATTGCACCCGGGAATGCATCCACCGTAAATTCAGCCTCTTGTTTATCATGGATCCCGCCAACTTTGGTCTCTTCATAAAATGCCGTTACCCAAAGCAATGAGTCTTTCGTGATCGTAAGGACTGACTGGCCTGGCTGAACAATGTCTCCCGGCAGCAGCCATCGTTTGGCGATACGCCCGGCGGCAGGAGAAAAAATCCGGGTGTTGCGCAGTGCCGTTTCAATTGTCCCTATCTGCGCTGCAGCCGTCTTGATGGCTATTGTCGCACTTTCAATCTGTGTTTTGCCAACGGCCAGCTGTGCCCGCGAAGCATCTAGTTGGGCAACGGATGCCTGGTAGGTCTTGCTGGTGTGATCGAACTGCTCCTTTGAGATTACCTTCCCGTCAAATTGCAAGGTTGCCCGGTCAAGGTCTTCTTTTGCCTTTTCAACATTGATCTCCATCACCCGGGTGCTTTTCTGGTCCAGCTCATACTTTGCGGTGGCCTGTGCAACGGATGCAACTGCCTGGTCGCACGCAGCCATGGCCTGTATGCGCTGGGCTACCAAATCGCTGCTGTCGAGTTCGACCAGCAACTGCCCTATCCGAACCGTATCGCCCTCCCCTGCATAACTGTTGATAATCCGCCCAAGGATTTTTGAACTGACCGATACTCTGTCGGCATCAATGTAAGCATCATCCGTAGAATTGAATTTGGAATATTGTCGGTAATAATACCAGCCGACAATAAAGACGGCAACAACGACCAATCCTAGTAGAGTATAGGCTCTTATCTTTCGACCTTTTGATGATCCTGTTTTTTTTTCTTCTTCCATGGTTTGGATTTATTTTACAAAAATGTGAAGGGTTTATTTTTTTATGCCCCGGATGAATAATTCCAGGAAATGTTGTTGCTTTAGGAGCATGTTGTCATAATCTTCCTGCATCAGGTCCATCAGCGGCCGATGACGTATCACGACCAGGCGAAGTCCATGAAGGATCTCAAGGAATAAACATGCGGTCTGGTCCGGGTTTTGAATTTTGAAAACGCCCGACCTGATCCCTTGTTTTAAAATTTTCATGACCTGTTCTTCCTCTTTTAACCGAAATTTGCTGATCATCTGATGAAACCGGGGACGAAAATCATTTTTATCGGAGAAACGGAATTTTGTAAGGTTCAGGAAAGTGGTGAAGAAGTCATGCCTGCATTTAACGAACTCAACGAGGATGACCTCCGGATCATGGAACTCCTCAAGCCGGTTGCGAATCAACCGAAAAAACTCCTCCTGCTCTTTTGCCAGCACCGCATGCCATAGGCTTTCTTTGTCAGGGAAATAGTAATAAAGCGAAGCTTTTGATAAATTAACATCTGCCGCGATCTCCGACATGGTGGTCTTCTCGTAGCTAAACCGCCCAAGTCGCTTTTGAGCAGCCGACAGGATCGCATCCAGTTTTTCGGTATTTCCTGATTGATGAATAATTGAAACCATTATTTTTTAATCTACCTTTTGACTAATTAATTTGAGTGGTCAAAGGTACAAAATTTTCATTTCACCGGATTTATAAAAAACTGATCAAAGGATGGTCCCTACGACTGTTTTATTCACCACCTGTTAAGGCTGTAAATGGTCAGTCTGGCTCAATAAAGGAAGGCTATTGAGCGGAATATTTTTCGATTACCATCTTTTTTATCATCTTACATTCACTGTTCATGAATACAACATAATACATCCCACCCGCTATGGGACGAAGATCAAGATGGATTTCTGCTTTTCCCCCGACAATCTTCAATTCCTGCAGTTCGAATATCTTGTTCCCAGGAAGATCGTATACCACAACGGAAAATGCATCATCAACCGGGTAACGGATGGAAGCAGTAAACTGCCCGTTGTTTGGGACAGGATAGATATCAAAGGCTGATGAGGCCGGCCATTCGGGTGTGCCCACAAATAAAAGCCTTACCCTATTGGAAGGCGAAGAAGTACAACCATTGGCTGTTACCGTGCACCAGTAATACCCGGTGTTATTCAATACCGTGAATGGATTTCCGGTTCCGACGGGAACAGCCGGGTTGCCTTCATAGTACCAGGTATAGATTGCTCCATCGATAACTGGTGTCGCGCTAAGCACATGTTCAAGTGCTACTGCAACAGGTGCAGGCATTGAAAGGGTTGTCACTGCAAGGACAGAAGACACACCATCGCCGCAACTATTTCTCCCGCTCACTGTAAAGTCGCCATTCCCTGCGTTTGTATTAAAAGTAACAGTAATACTTGTGGTTCCCTGTCCTGAAATAATGTTACTCCCTGGTGAAGGTGACCATAAGTATGATGTTGCTCCTGTAACAGGAGCAACTGAATATACAATTTCACTGGCACCTGAACACAGGTAAACCCCGGCAGGGCCGGTAATTATACCGGCAGCACCGGGTAATGAGTTTACAAATACAGGTAAATCAGTTGTACCGGTGCAGGTAGTTGATGGATCAGTATAGCCAACGGTGACCTGCTGGTCGCCACCGGCATCCCATCTCACCGTTGCGGTTGCGGTTCCCTGGCCTGTCACAATCGCTCCGCCCGCACTTACAGTCCAGGTATAACCGGTCATTCCGGGGTCTGTGTTAAACACTGCGGTTGAACCCTTACAAAGTATATCCGTAAATCCTATCGTTGGCGCTGGTAACGGATGAACATTTACATTCATTTCGCCGGGTGCAACGGCGGAACATCCGGAGGCATTGGTATAGGTGATGGTGATGTTCTGAGTGCCAGCTGCATTCCAGGTTACATTGATGGCATTGGTTCCCTGTCCTGAATTGATGGTACCCCCTGTGACTGTCCAAAGATAGTCTGATCCGCCCTCCTGCGTTGTATAGATTGAATCAGCCCCGATACAAGCTGAAAGAGGCCCTGCAATGGTTGGAACGGGGCTGGGGTTGACTGATACATTCATGATGCCTGGGGCAACGGCCTGACATCCGAAGGCATTGACAAAGGTGACGGTTAATATCTGCATGCCAACTGCATCCCAGGTTACATGGATGGCATTGGTTCCCTGTCCGGAATTGATGGCACCCCCTGTGATTGCCCACAGATATCCCGATCCACCAGCCTGCGTTGTATAGCTCAGATCCGCACCGCTACAAACGAAATCAGGCCCTTCAATGATTGGAACGGGGTTTGGGTTGACTATCACATCCATCGTTCCGGGGGCTATGGCAGAACAGCCGGCGGCATTGATAAAGGTGACAGTTAACATCTGCGTGCCAACTGCATCCCAGGTAACATTGATTGCCTCGGTTCCATGCCCGGAATTGATGGTACCCCCAGTGATTGTCCAAACATAGCCTGTTCCGCCAGCCTGGGTCGTGTAGTTCGAAGCTGTTCCGATACAAACTGAAACAGGACCTTCAATGGTTGGAACAGGGTTGGCATTGACTGTTATGTTCAATGTGCCGGGAGCGATGGCGGAACATCCTGCAGCATTGGTAAAGGTGACCGTTAAACCCTGCAGACCAACTGCATCCCAGGTGACATTGATTGCATCGGTTCCCTGTCCGGAATTGATGGTACCTCCCGTGATGGTCCAAACATAGCCTGATCCGCCAGCCTGCGTTGTATATACCGAACCAGCTCCTAAACAAACTGAAGGAGGTCCTTCAATGGCAGGAACAGGGTACGGACTTACAGTGATCGCAACAACATTTGTTGGAAGTTCGCCACAGGTTCCTCCGGCCTGCTGCAACTGCCGGTAATAGGTGGTGGCTGTCAGCGGTCCGGGTTGATAGCAGATCCCGGTTGCCTCATTGATATCCTGGAAATCAGTGCTGATGCCGGTAAGCGAACGCTGCCATACATATATTGGGTCGGTTCCATTCAAGGGAGCTGAACCGCAAACAGGAGCAGGAGCAGTGCCCGTACAAATTGTCTGTGGGGCGCTGAGGGTTCCGGGGACAACCGTAGGATGGACAGTAATCGTTGCAACATTGGTTGGCAGCGGGCCGCCGCTTGTTCCGGTGGCATCCTGCATCAACCGGTAGTATGTTGTTGCTGTCAGGGCGCCTGGCTGATAATTCAGGGCAGTAGCACCATCGATGCTGATAAAAACACTGTTGTCCAGCGAATTCTGCCATTGATATGTCGGTGCAGATCCATTGAACGGAGCAACACCTGCCAACATGGCCGGCAGGGTACCCGCACAAATTGTCTGGTCAGCACTGATCCTGCCGACACACAAAACAGGGTCCAAATTGCAATCAACCATGCCATCGACATATTGAACGGGCAGGGTTTGCGGCACGGCATTTTCAATGGATGACCCGCAATTGAAGGTGACCGGGCTATCTCCATGAACATTGAATTTCATGCAAAAAACAACTCCATTTGCATTCACGGGAGCGGCCGACATCCATGAAATGATCACCGGGTCAGAGCCGGCAGAACTCACGCTGAGGCCAGTCAACAGCGGATTGACATTTTCCAGCCCTGTAAAATCCAGTTTGTCCTGGTCAAATCCAATGTTAAAGTGAAATGCGTTCATCTGATCGACATTGCTGAAAGTCACAGGCACACAAACACCTGATTCACATTGTGTAACAGTTCCTATGATGGCCTGCCGGCTGCTTGGTGCAGGACAAATACTTCCCGGTAACCAGTTGGCATTAAGCTGTGTGAGATTCGGACTGGTAACAACACTTCCGGCAACAAATTCGGTCTGCGTGCAACCGCATCCATTGTAAATAAAATTCAGGGATAACAGATTACCATCTGATATTGTAGCGGGAGGGCCAAAACCAAGCCAGGTAAATGTTAATTCAGGCCCGGTATTGGGACCGGCAATCCAGTTGGTAAGTTGCTGTGCCGTAAACCCTGTATAGGTCAGTTTAGTCATATCATATCTGACGTGCATTTCAATTCCCTGGACGCTGCCAACATTGTTTGCTGTAACCGGAACGGTAACTGCCTGTCCGGGGAATGCAGTAATTTCACCCAGTTCAAGGGTGGAATTGCTTGCCGCCGGATCGACTTGTCCACATGTAAAACCGGTCGGGATTTTGACGGCGAAAACGTCAGCAACATAGCTGCCTGGCTTAAAACAAACATCTGTTGATGAGACCCCGGCGTAGTTGAATTTTATTCCGGCGATGTCAGTGCCGGTCCAATTCTGAGGGCCAATGAAGCTCGTGTAGGTAAGGCTAAGATTACCAGCACTGTTGGTTACGGAAATACCGGCAACAGGATTAGCCAATCCGATGTAAATCAGCTTGGCCGGATCATAGCTTAGGTTAAGGTGAAAAGCCGTGACGTCATTGAATCCGGATCCGCTGAAATGCAACGGAATGGTTACTGTAGAGTTTGAAGGAGCTGTCTGCGTTCCCAGGGAAACGATTCCTTCAGGTGTACTTTCACAAACTGATCCCGGCATCCAGGAGACATTGGTAGCAGAAACAGAACCAGCCAATGCAAGATCAGAACAAAAACCGCCAATATAATTGAATTTCAGGTCAAATACCTGTCCATTGGGGATGAAACCTGTGCCAGCAGCAAACCAGGTTATGTTGATGGTGTTGCCTGTAATGTTTGATACAAGTGAACCGGCAGTGAATGCAGGGGCTATGTTTTCAACAGATATAAAATTGAGGAGGGTATCATTAAAAGTAATGTGAAATTCAAAGGAATTGACATCCTGGTTAAAGTTCAGCATTTCAACAGGAACAGACACCGCCCCCGGTGGCGCCATTATATCAGAGACCTTTACAATCGGGCACTGTGAAAAACCAGAAGCAGCAGCGAAAAGCGTAATAAGGATCATTAACCAGGCTTTTTTCATCATTTGATCTTTTATTTTGTCTTCAAAATTAGTTCTTTTTCACCAAAACAGGGGGAATCTCAATGATGATTCTGGCCCATTTATGAACATCCCCGCTATTTATCGGTTGATAAAAATGAAAATTATAATCATCCTTTAACACCACACCAGCATTCAGGCAAGTTCCATTCTTTACCTGCCTGCCGGAGTGTTTCATGGGGAATTAATTCCTATTTTTGTATACACTGAATCCAATCTTATGACGCAATCCATCCCACATTCGAAATCACTATCCAGGGCAATTATTGAAAAGAGCAGCCTGAAACAGGAGGTTTATCACAAAACACTTGACGTATTTAACTCGTTTAAACGTGAAAGTGAAGAATTTATCAATGCCAACAAATTAAAAATGAGAAAGTCCCGGTTCCCGATCCTATTTGAATACAGTGACCGGAGCGCTTTTGAGTTTCAACTCAAATTCGGTTCCGACATCCTTATTTTCTTCATGCATTCCAATGTTTTCGAAATTCCCCGCGACCACCTGGTGATGAAAAGCAGTTATATACGGGAGGATAAAAACCGTTCCTATTGCGGGATCATTCACATCTTCAACTTCCTGGCCGATTCATTCAAATATAACAGGACCAATGACATCGGCTATTGCATTGGCCGGGTTTTCGTGAACCGGGAACAGCATTATTTTACGGAAGGGAAACGCGAGATCGGTCTCCTTTACAACAACTTTACCGGCAACGTACTTGATCAGAAAGCGATTCGGACGGTTATCCACTCGTCAATCATGTACACCCTGAATTTTGATCTTTTAACTCCCCCATACGACAACATCAAGGAGGTAACTGTTGCCGAAATGCAAACAACACTTGATGCAATGTCAATATCAACCGGGAAACGCCTTGGCTTCCGGTTTCAGGCCGATCCGGAATAATCGGCCGTTCATTGAACAAATAAGGTTAAAAAACCTCCTCCAGCACGAGTTCGCGGATGGACCCATACGTATGCGACAAAATACAATGGATAGTCCCAGGTGGGGTCCACTTCACCAGGAAAATTCCTTCACTGGTCTGCGGTTTTAATGTTTGCCCGGAGTCAGCCGCCATTTCAAACCAACGTGTCTCTTTCAGGATCTCTCTCTCTTTTACCGTATAAATATGCCAGGTCGAAGCCAGTTCTTTCGTAATCACAACCTTTTGAAGGCCCGTCTCTTCCTTTACCTCGCGGATGGCGGCACGACGGGTCGGTGATGGATCATCATCTGGTTGACCCTTGCCTGATAAATCCTTCTTGTCAATTTTACCTTTTGGTAAATCCCAGAATCCGAGACGATGAATAAACAGATACTCTCCTTTTTCATTTTTAACCAGCCCGCCTGCTGCAATAATAACTTTAAAAAACGAACCAAACGATGAAAACGCGGGTGAAGTGTTCTGCATCTGGAATCCCGGTTCGATGATCAGAAAATTAAAGTATTTTTCATGCCGTTTGAATTCCGCCCAGGCTTCTTTCAGTTTTTCGGCCGATGTGTATTCAATCACCAGGTCGGTTGGCATTAAATTTTCCGGAGGGGAAGCGTGGAACTGAATGGTACGCTCATTCAAAAATATTTTCATTGATTGAAAATTTACCGTGCAAAATTACGTTTTTTCAAAACCCCGGGATCAGGCAGTTGCTTCATTTTTGTTATCTTTGCCTCTGAATAAACGTAAAATACTTTATGATCTATAACAAAGACATTGCATTGAAGACTGCCGAACTGCTTCTTAAAATCAAAGCAGTGAAACTCAGCCCCAAAGAGTTATTCACCTGGGCATCCGGAATCAAATCGCCGATTTATTGCGACAACCGGATCACCCTTTCCTATCCTGAGATCCGCACCTTTATACGCCAGCATTTTGTAAAGGCAATTGAAGACAGTAATTTTGAGCCGGAAGCCATTTCAGGGGTTGCAACCGGTGGCATCGCCCAGGGAGTCCTCGTAGCACAGGAGCTTGGCCTTCCATTTTCATATGTACGCAGCGAAAAGAAAGAGCACGGGCTTACCAACCAGATTGAAGGAGAGGTTCGCGATGGTCAGCGCATTGTGGTTGTTGAAGATCTTATCTCTACCGGGGGTTCCAGCCTTGGTGCGGTAAAGGCATTGCGTGCTGCTGGTTGCAATGTAAAAGGAATGATGGCCATATTTACCTACAACCTGCCAAAAGCGGAGAAGGCATTCAAAGATGACGATTGCACCCTTATTACCCTGACGGATTACGACCACCTTATTCAGAAAGCGCTTGAAATCGGCTTCATCTCCCAGGATGATATCAAAGTTCTTCAGGATTTCAAAAAATCACTCAGTTAATAATGAAGGAAGGCTGCCCGTATGAGCAGCCTTCTTTGTTTTTCTCAATCAGTACAGGATATTAAAGCTTGACGATCTTCACCTGGCTGTCACCGATTTTCACAATGTAGGTGCCATGTGAAAGACTGCTTAAATTAACCGAGGCAGTAAAAGTTCCTTTCGGTTGATTTCCATATGTACTACTGATGACAAGCCGGCCGTTGAGGTCATAGACCGATAGGATGAGGTTCCCGGAATGTTCATTTGTGTATGAAACGGTCAGGTAATCTTTTACGGGGTTTGGATTCAGCTTTAACAAACCGTTTACCCTTATATTGCCCGGAACAGGCTCAATGCCAACCGGGGAATAATATGTGGTATCCATCCATATTCCACGCCCGTATGATGCAAGATAGATCACTCCATAGTTAAGGATGTGATAATCGCGCAATACCTGCTGCTGGATGTCGGTAACTGCCACATCGCCAATATTCTGCATGTCGGCAGCCCATTGAGGCGAAGCTGAGTTCAGGGTTGTGGTGGTAAACACCCCGAGATCTGTTCCTAAGATAGCATTGCCGCCATGCATTTCAAGCAAACCGCTATAGACCGGGGACTTCGGCAGGTTGCTCTGTATCGAGGTGAAGACAGGAGATGGGTCGTTGCCATTCTGTGAATAATAAACATAATCCTGGTTTCCATAATTTCCAAGGGTTACCATCACCCGGTTTGAATTTTTCGGGTCGATCGAAATGGAAGTGACCGCACGGCCAACAAAGGGTGTATTGGCATAAACTGTATCCACCATAACGCATTGAGAACTGGAAACATTGCCTGTTGCGGAATCGTAAACATTGATCAGTCCGTAAAGGCGCACCAGGCGGCCCTTGCTGGTTCCAGCCCAAACATAGTTGAGATCTGCTGAAACATTCAATGCAGTAACCGGATCATTTGTGACCTTGTCTTTAAAAAGCATGAAATATTCGGGATTCACATTGAACTTAAGCATGTCTTTGGTCATGTAAATTCCCCGGGTTCCATTGGAGTCACCGTAAATAATGAAACGGCTTGCGATCGGATCGGGAATAACGAGGCTATCCCCAAACAACAATGGGCTTGTGGTATGGTAGGGGAACAGGAAAGAATTGCAGCTGCTTGCGACCATGACCGTGGTGTCGGCAGGAATCGTTTTAACCCTGGCATATACCTTGACACTGTCGTGGGTCTGGGCAAAATTGAAGCTCTCCCAGAGCCGCATGGGGATATAGGCAGAGTTCACGCTATCGACACCGTCGGAAAAATTGTTATAGTTGTTGATATCGGTGAAATCCTGCCGGCGAATGGCCGGGACGCCTTTGTACTTTGTATAAACTGCAATGCGAGAATCGATACTTGACCACACGCATGTATTGCCGTTGCCACAATAGCTTGCTGGCTGCGGCTGATAAATGTCTCCAAGGGCACTGGCATCGGTCCTGTATGCCTGGTAGCCATCAGATGGTGTATTTACCTGTGATGGGCAGAAATATCCCATTACCAGGGTTCCGATCCGTTCTCCGCCACCCATGACATATCCTTTCTGCGCCGAAAAAGCAAGTGCATTGAACTGGCTGGATTGCAGGTTTTTATTGCTGGTTTGATACGTAACACCGTTTTCATTGATCGTTGCCAGGCTCACACCACCGTCAGACGCAATAACCATCTGGCTGGCATTTTTCGGGCGAAACATATAAGTGTGATGGTACAATGGCGTGAATAAGGGACTGAGGGCTCCAATTGTTCCGAAACTCACCTGTTCCCAATTAAAGTAACCAGTTGGAAGAACTCTGTGACCATACCACATGTTCAAACCACCAAGGTAGATTTTATTGGGATCATTGGGAAATACAGCGATTGTATTGGAATAGCAACCATAGCCTGTACCAAACGGCTCGAAAGTAGGGTTATTGGGAAACACAACCGACCAGGTGGTTCCTCTGTCGGTGGAGCAGTAAACGTTCAATAATTTCTGGTTGGATCCTGATAAAGAAGCATACATAACACTTGGATCGGAAGGAGCAATTGCAAAAGTCATCCACCCTATTCCGGAAGTGGGGAGGGTGGTTGTCTTTCCCGTTGTCAGGGTCACCCATGCACTGAGGTTGCCATCAAGTGCCAGGTATGCTGAATCTCCAACGGCAGCAAGAACAGTACCGTCGTTGGAACTGACACAAACATCCATTGCATAACCCGATTTGATTTTGGTCCAATCTGTTCCATCGGTGCTAAAGTACAAACCACCACTGGTTGCAGCGTATACATGGCCGTTCCGGGTATCGACAGCCAATTTGGTCACCCCATTAAAATCAGGGTTGTTTCTGGTCGCAGGAATGATGGAAAATTCACTTCCGTCTTGAGAAGTGTAAATTCCATTGCCATTGAATTTGGTGGTTTTACAAGTTGAAACTCCGGTCGCTGCATAAATTTTATGATCGGAAGACTGAACAAGTGATGATACTTTGGGTACGAGGTTATTTGCTACCGGCATTTGTGTCCAGGTGAGGCCAAGATCGATTGATTTCCAGATTCCGCCTGTAGAGGACCCGGCAATAATCGTTGAATACGTGCCATCGGTATTGTCGAAGATCGCACTCCAGACCAGGCCGGGAAAATTGTCGGGGCCAACACTTAACCAATTGAGGCCCATTGCGCCTGAAGTGGATTTCAACCTCATCGCATCCGCTTGCTGCCGGGCATTAAAAACATCCTGTGGATTGACCGTGCCGGTGAGTTGGTTGGCACGGATACTCTCCCACCGTGATCCATCAAATTGTCGCATATCCGGATTTCCGGGTTGACCAGCAAAAGACAACACAGATAAGAAAAGCAATGACAGTCCAAAGAAAATGGTGATCATGCCAATTGGTAAAAATCTGTTTTTCATATCAATTTTGTTAAGTTGACTTGTATGTTAGTTGGATGATATTTTCTAAACCCGCTGTAATCAATCGAAAGGAGGTTGTAAAACCATATTGTTTTAATCGAACAAATATAAAGTAAAATTAGTATCCTGCAAAATTATTTTACTTGCAGGTCATTTTCTTCTTTAAAAGAGGCAGAAGGAACGCTGAGAAAGGATTTTCTTCAGATCTTTTCAAGGGTGCTCTTGGGGAGCCAACCCACACTTCCATTGGCGATCCGGATTTCATACCAGCCACCGATGGTGTCAAGAAGTTTAACTTTTGCACCTTCGTGCAGCACAAAAAGATCGGTGCTTTGATCGTCAGGAGAACTTTTTACTGTTATGGTCGGTGCAAAGACGATTGCTTCATTTGCCGATTCCGAGAACCGGTAGCCGTTCCACGCAAATATCAGCGTGAAAAAGGAGAGAAAAAAGAGCCCCAGGGCCGACCAGAAGCCGATTTTCCGCAGGATGAGCACCCTGGAGGCCATGTAAAGTACAAGGCCAAGCAAACCGGTGATAAACATGCAAATACCCATCATGGCCCAGGTATCCACTGAAAACATCTCCACCAGGGCCCCAAACCATCGCTTGTAAAACAATTCCGGCAGTGGTTCGATTTTATCAGAAATCTTTGTATTGGCTACATTGAGGTTAAAGTTAATATCTTCATTTCCGGGATCAAGCCGCCTGGCACGTTCATACCAGAGAATTGCCCTTGCATAATCATTCATTTTGAAACAGGTATTCCCCATGTTGTAGAAAAGTTCTGGGGAAACGTATCCTGCATCGGCAATTTTCTGATACAGATCTGCAGCAACACTATATGATCCAATGGAATAGGCCTTGTTTGCCTTGGCCAGGTTTAACTGCTCTGCCGATGAAAACGCGCAAAGGGTTACCAGGGTGAGCACCAAGGTCAGGCTTAAAATTTTCAGATTCCTCATCTCAATTCCCTCTCCATTTTTGCTATTATTTCGAGCGCTTCATTATAAATTCTCTCCATGTTGACGGTTTTCTCTCCCGGAGCAAAACGGGCAAATTCAGTATTATTCAATGTTTCGATGAATTGCGAAATAATGGTTTCGCTTACGTTTTTATAAACCAGCGCTTCATGGACTGAGGTGATGCTGAGTTCGGCCATGGGAATACTGAATTTATCACTCAGATAGCCCCAGAGAGACTGAGAAATGGCAATATAAAAATTTTCCTGATGGCCAGCCTTCTTGAACTCCTCAGCTTTTTGCAGACGTTTTCTGGCAACTTTGGTCGCTTTCCGGTTTTTCATCAGGATGGTGTCGCTCCGGCGGGCTGCCAGTTTGCGCCATAAAATCAAAAAGACCAGAAAGAGCACAAGGGGAACCACCAGGAGCATCCAGAATCCAGGTGAGCCAAAGAAACTGGAACCTGCCTTTACAAGCCTGATGTTGTTGTCCTTGATATGTCTGATATCACTGCCGATGTATTTGATCTCTTCTTTATTTGCGCCAGAATAGGTCATGACTCCTGCCGATTCACCGCTTCCCTTATCAACGTCAAGCGAAAACTGTGGGCTGGTCAGGGTAACATATCGTTTTTTATCCAGGTCAAAATAGCTGAATGTGATGGGTTTGATGGTGAACGTGCCCGGTTTGCGGGGAATTAAAAGGTATTCAAACGTCTGGCTCCCTGATATTCCGGAGGCAGTGGTTTGAATGTCACTGTTTATTTTCGGGTCATAACTCTCAAAATCGGGAGGAAACGAAACATTCATCTTATCGATCAGCTGAATATTTCCCCTGCCGCTGATGGTGCATTTCAAGGTGACTGCTTCATTGGTTTTCAGCCTGGTTTTATCCACTTCGGAATGGAAGGTGAAATTACCGACAGCGCCACTGAAGTCGGATGGTTTGCCCTGCTCAGGAAGCGGGTTGACCGTAATCACAATCGGATTTGATTTCAGGCTTTTCTCAACATTGGCAACCCCGGAATTGAAAAAAGAGTCATTGAAAAAATCATCAAAAAAGGGATCGCCGGTCCTTGTTTTCGATTGTTTCTTGACCTGGGCAACACAAGCCAGCTCGAGAGGTTCAATAACCAAACGGCCACTCTTTAACGGGAATAGAGCTATTTTCCTTATATCGGCCACGATGTATTGTTCCCCGTCGATCACCTGCGTGCTTTGCTGCAGTTTGTCATTTTCCTTCATCAGGTTTTGCGACCAGAATCCTGAAAATGACGAAAGTTTGCTGATGTTGATCTGTGCGATCGGGACCTTGGTAAAGATCTTATAGGTTACCACGATGCCTTCGCCCTGCAGCGGATTCGAGTTGGAGGAGAAGGCTTTTACATAGACATCGTTGCTGTTGATGGTCGCTGCACCTACTGATGATCCTCCGCGATTTTGATTCCCGCTTCCCTGATTTTGGCTGCCTGCCGCATTGGAATTTTTTAACACCTTGATGGTAAGGGTATTAGAAGCAATTTGCTTTCCGTTTACATTTACGGATGCGGCAGGTATTTCAAAGGTACCCTCCCGGTTTGCCTGTAACAGGTAAGTAAACGTGTATGTAATTGACATCGTGGTACTTCCATTAACCATGCGGATGCTCGAACTGGTGCTGGTATTGGGTCCGCTCAGCATGTCAAATCCCTGGATGTTGGGGCCGCGAAACCCGCTGCCCTGTGCATTGAGTGAATAAACAAGTGTAAAGGTTTCTCCAACAACGACAGCTTGTTTGGACTGAGCTGTCAGGCGCACATCCTGGGCATACCCTGCCGCTGCCGAAAGCAAAAGACAAACGAAAAAAACAAAAAATGATCTTTTCAACATAGTACTCAAATCTTTACCAATCCTTTTCAATTCCAACAACCTGAACCTTGGCTTTCTGCTTTTTAACTTTTTGCATGGTCTTCTTCTCGTCGTTTTTCAAGGCCTCCAGCATCCGATCGGCATCATCTTTACTGATTTTTTTCTGATCCTGCGGTTGTTTCTGCTGATCATTTTTCTTATTCTGATCCTGGTCCTTTTTATCTTTCTGATCCTTCTGATCCTTTTTATCGTCCTTCTTATCCTGGTTGTCCTTGTTTTGTTGTTGCTGCTGCTGTTGTTTTTTCAGCATCATTTTGGCATATTCCAGGTTGTATTTGGTATCGATATTTTTCGGGTCGTTCATCAGTGAATTTTTATAGGCAAGAATACTCTTCTCGTACTCTTTCGACTGAAGATAGGAATTTCCAAGGTTATGAAAGACCTTAGACTTCACACCGCCATCAGGATTCTTTTCGGCTAAGTTATTATAAATCTTGGTGGCTTCTTCATAATTGTTGTTTTTGTATACAGCAGTGCCAAGATTGAATTGTCCTTTCACCGACTCTTTGTTCAGCTCAAGGGCTTTCCTGTAATCTTTTTCGGCCTCTTTATAATCTCCGTTTTCGAATTTCCGGTTTCCTTGTCGCAGCAAAGTATTCTCCTTCTGCGAGAACGAATCGAAAACAGATACAACAACAAGCAGGATTACTATAAAATATCTCATTGTGAATCAGATTCAAAAGGTTTAAACCGTTTCATCCATTGGGTTTTGCGTTCAAATACAAACAGGTCGAGGATCAGCAGGAAAAGGGCCAGGGCAATGAAGTACTGGAAACGATCCTCATAATCGCTGAACTGTTTTTCTTCGATGTCGGACTTTTCGATTTTACTGATGTCATCAAATATCTTGCCCAGCCCCGTTTCGGAGGTGGTGGCCCTCACATACATTCCTTTTCCAACGCTGGCGAGTTGCTGCAGCAGTGTTTCGTCCAGTTTGCTCATGATGGTTTGTCCGTCCCGGTCTTTTTTATATCCGGTCTGGATGTCGCCGTTATAAACCGGGATCGGTGTTCCCTCAGGCAATCCCATTCCGATGGTATAAATGGTAATATTCTTTTTAACTGCCGCATCGGCCTGTTCAAGAACATTGCCTTCGTGGTCCTCACCATCGGTGATCACCACAATTGCCTTGTTATGCTTCGATTCTCCAAAGCCGTTGGCAGCCACTTCAAGGGCCTCTGCGATGGCGGTTCCCTGGGTTGGAACAATACCGGTATTGATCGTGGAAGTGAACATTTTGGCTGCGGCATAATCCGTGGTAATAGGCAATTGTGTATATGCCTTTCCCGCAAAAACAATAATTCCAAGGCGGTCACCCTCCAGGTTGTCGATGAGGCGTACGATGGATTGTTTTGCCCTTTCAAGCCTGTTGGGTTTAATATCCTGGGCCAACATGGAATTGGATACATCAAGGCAAATCATCAGGTCGATGCCCTTTCGTTTAACCTTTTCCAGGCGTGATCCTGTCTGGGGATCAGCCAGGGCAACGATGAGACTGATAAGCGCCACGATCAGGAGGATGAATTTCAGAATGGATTTCCCCATTGAATAATCGGGCATCAGTTGCCTGATCACATTCCAATCGCCATATCTGGCCAGGGTTCTTTTTTTCCATACTAAAAATAAAACAAGCAACCCTGCAAGCACGGGAATAAGTGCCAGTAAGTAAAAGTAATGTATGTGAGCGAACCTGAACAAGATTTATATTTTAAGTGTCATTTGTAAATCGTAAATTGAAAATTACGGTATATTTTTCAAATACAAATATCTCAACAGCATTTCCAGCCCAATAAAAATGAATGCGAGCAGGACGATCGGCAGGAATTCTTCTTTCTTTTTACGGAATTCGGTGACATCGATCTTGGATTTCTCCATTTTATCGATCTCCTGGTAAATAGCGCGAAGTTTTGCATTGTTTGTGGCCCTGAAATACTTTCCGTCGGTGCCTTTTGCGATTTCCATGAGCAGGGGTTCATCAATTTCCACTTTCATCATTTGCGTTTGCATGCCAAAAGGTGTTTGCACCGGGTAGGGTGCCTGCCCCATCGTGCCTATTCCAATGGTATAGATACGGATACCATAGAGTTTTGCTATTTCCGCTGCCGACCTCGGGTCAAGCGCACCCATGTTGTTATTGCCATCGGTGAGCAGGATGATGACCTTGCTGATGGCTTTGCTCCCGCGAAGCCTGTTGACAGCAGTAGCCAATCCGTCGCCCAGTGCAGTTCCGTCGTCAATCATACCGCTGTGGATATCACGAAACAGGTTTTTAAGTACGGCATGGTCCGTGGTAAGCGGGCATTGGGTAAAAGTTTCCCCGCTGAAGATCACCAGGCCAATGCGGTCGTTCGGGCGTCCGTCAATGAATTCAATGGCCAGATCTTTGGCAGCTTCCAGCCTGTCGGGTTTGAAATCCATGGCCAGCATGGATCCGCTCACATCCAGGGCAATGACCAGGTCGATGCCTTCCACGCTGATATCCTGCCTGCTGAGGCTTGTTTGCGGCCGGGCCAGGGCAATGATCAGCAGGGCGATTGCCAGCAGGCGGAGTACGTAAAGCCCATGATAAACGTAGAATTTCAGGTTGCGCCCCACCTGTGCGAAGCCTTCGGAAGTGCTGATCTGCAAGTCGGCCGTTTGTTTTTTCCTCCGGTAAAAATACCAGGCAACCAGCAATGGAATAACCAGAAGCAGGTATAGGTAACCAGGATTGCCGAAAGTCAGGGGTTTAAACATCATTAACTTTGTGTTGTGTCATGCACGAATTCAATTCCATCGTTGAGGCTCTTCTCATTCTCCAGGGGCAATGGCTGAGCCTTTGCGAATTTAACCATATCGGCCAGTACCAGGAAGCTGACTAATTTATCCAGGGATGCGGGGGGACATCCGGAATTATTATGCAGGCTTTCAAGTATTTCCGCGCTGGTTTGTTCGAGAGCCGGTACCTGGAACCGGTCTTCAATATATTTTCTGATTATTTCGGTAAGTTCCGAGTGATATTCCTTGACCTTCCCGGCTTGCCACAGTTTTTTAACCCTGAGTTTTTCGAGTTCCCGGAGTGCCAGTTCATGCGGCAGGAGAACGACCTTTGGTTTCAACCTGAAAACCGGTTCACTCTTCCTTCTCTTGTTGTAATACCAGATCCCGCCGATGATCAGCAGCACAACAACCAAAGCCGCAAGGATCCAGGGCAGCATTTCACGAAATGAAATCGGGATCTTCAACGGGCCGATGATCGGTTTGATCGCCAGGGTGGTGTCGACTTTTACCGTATGAACTGCAAGCAGCATCATGGTTGTGGTGGCAACAACTCCGCTGGTATCCGGCAGTATCCTGTATTTAAAAGGAATGGCCGGGATGGTGTAAAATCCTGAATCGTAGCAGGTAATGTTCAGCTGCTGGGAATAGGTGACCGATTTTTTATCCGCCGTGAATGAGGTGTCGATTTTACCGCGGCCAATGACGGTGATTGAACCCAGGATCGTATCCGGCATAAAAGGCCACAGCACCTGCGATTTTGCCGGACCTGAATATTTCAGGGTCAATCCCACATGATCGCCAATGAGCATGGCATTGGTATCCAGTTTAGCTGAAACCAAAGCATCCTGGCCGTAACCCGCTGTCAACAGGAAAAGCAAAACAAAGAATATGAATGTCCTTAAAAATCCCATAGCTGTCAATTATCTTCTTGCACCCCTTTTCCTGAACAATCCTAAAAGCGGTTTGATATAATCCTGGTCTGTCGCTATTTTTGCAACATCCACGCCGCTGCGCAAAAACGTTTCTGCAAGGTATTCGTGATGTGCTTTGTACCAGTTGTTGTATTGCCTGCGGACCTTGCGGTCGGAGGAGTCAACCCAGAGTTGCTTGTTTGTTTCCGCATCGCGTGCGCGGATGAGACCCACATCCGGCAATTCGATTTCGCGTTCATCGAAAACCCGCACTGCGATCAGGTCATGCTTTTTATTGGCAATTTTAATGGCATCCTCAAAGCCCCTGTCGAGGAAATCGCTGAGCAGGAATGCAGTACACCGTTTTTTTATTGCATTCGTTAAAAAGCGTAACGGTTCGGTAAGGTTGGTTTCCTGCTGATTCGGCTTGAACTCAATCAATTCGCGGATGATGCGCAAAATATGTGAAGTGCCTTTTTTGGGAGGGATGAATTTTTCGACGGTCTTGCTGAAAAAGATCACGCCCACCTTATCATTGTTCTGAATGGCGCTGAATGCAAGAACCGCTGCAATTTCTGTGATCACCTCCTGTTTGATGGTCTTCCTGGTACCAAACTGGTTGGAAGCGCTGACGTCAATTAAAAGCATGACCGTCAGTTCCCGTTCCTCATCAAAGATTTTAATATACGGATGGTTGAACCTGGCGGTAACGTTCCAATCGATGTTGCGGATATCGTCGCCATGCTGGTATTCGCGCACCTCTGAAAAGGCCATTCCCCGGCCTTTAAAGACGGAATGATACTGACCGGAGAAAATCTGGTTGCTCAAACCCCGGGTCTTGATCTCTATTTTACGAACCTTTTTAAAAAGCTCAGCGGAATCCATTTGATTAAATAGCGAAATAATGAAAAAGTGAATGAGCGAAATTGTGAAATTAGGGCACTTCTACCGTATTCAGAATTTCACTGATGATATCTTCAGAGGTGATGTTTTCAGCCTCCGCTTCGTAGGTAAGGCCGATGCGGTGGCGGAGCACGTCATAGGCTACCGCACGGATATCTTCGGGGATTACATAACCGCGTCGTTTGATGAAAGCGTATGCTTTGGCAGCCAGGGCAAGGTAGATGCTGGCGCGCGGCGATCCGCCGTAGCTGATAAGGCCTTCAAATTTCTTCAGTTTATAATCGGCCGGGAAACGGCTTGCAAAGACGATGTCGGTGATGTAATTTTCAATCTTCTCATCAAGGTACACCTCGCGGGTGATCGCGCGGGCGCGCATGATATCTGCCGTTTTGATGATCGGGCTGGTATGAAATGTCTCATTGCCGATATTCTGCCGGATGATCATCTTTTCTTCCTTTTTATCCGGATAGCCGATGACAACCTTTAACATGAAACGGTCAACCTGGGCTTCAGGCAGCGGGTAAGTGCCTTCCTGTTCGATCGGGTTTTCGGTAGCAAGCACCAGGAATGGTTCCGGCAAGATGAATGTTTCATCGCCGATGGTAACCTGCCGCTCCTGCATGGCTTCAAGCAACGCGCTTTGAACTTTGGCGGGGCTGCGGTTTATTTCATCTGCCAGGATGAAGTTTGCAAAAATGGGGCCTTTCCGTACCTTGAATTCCTCGTTTTTCTGACTGTAGATCAGTGTGCCCAGTAAGTCGGCCGGGAGCAGGTCGGGAGTGAACTGGATCCTGCTGAATTTTGCTTCGATACAGTTTGCCAGTGATTTTATTGCCAAAGTCTTGGCAAGCCCCGGTACGCCCTCAAGCAGGATGTGGCCGTTGGCCAGCAACCCGATCATCAGGCGTTCGATCATTTGCTTCTGGCCCACAATCACTTTGTGCATTTCCATTGTCACCATATCAACAAACGCGCTCTCCCTTTGGATCCGTTCGTTCAGTTCTTTGATGTCGGTTTCAACCATGTCATTGATTTTTTGAGGGTGCAAATTTATAAAATGAAAGTACTATTCAATGATTATTGATGTTAATATTTGTTAACCATTCCGTTAAAAAATTGTTAACGCGACTGCGGGATGTACGGCTCACTCATGATGATAGGACTCGCCCCGGATGATCGTGAGCCCCCTGTAGAGCTGCTCGGTAAAAAAAAGCCGTACCATCTGATGAGAGAACGTCATCCGCGACAGGGAAAGTATGGAAGAGGCCTGCTTTTTCATAGAAGGGTCGAATCCGAAAGGTCCTCCGACAATGAAAACCAGCTGTTTACTTCCCGATAAAAATTGTTTGTTCAGGAAGGAAGCAAATTCGGTCGATCGCATCTCTTTGCCGTGTTCATCCAGCAGGACGATGACATCGCCTGGCGAAAACTGTTTGCAGATCAGCTGTGACTCACGGGCTTTCTGTTCGGCGACGGATAAATTTGCCGCATTCCTTAAGGCGGGAATTTCAACGATTTCAAAAGGAACATATCGCCTTACACGCAACTCATATTCACGAATCCCTGTTTTCAGAAATTCTTCCTCGGTTTTCCCGATGAGCAATAACCTGATTTTCATAATTCCGCTGCAAAGATGCAAAAATCAGGGAATTTTTTGTAAGTTTGTAAGGAAATATGACTGCTATGAAAACAAAATACATCATGCTGATTGCCGTGATTTTTTCCATGCTGACCTGCAAAGGGCTCCTCGCATTCCCCGGGCCCGATGACATTTCAGCCCAGGTAACTGCAGCCATTCAGGCCGGTAATGCTGCCGATGTGGCTAAAAATTTCAATGCGATGGTTGACCTTACACTTCCAGGCTACGATGATACCTACAGCAAAGCCCAGGCAAGCCAGATCCTTAAGGATTTCTTTTCCCAGAACCCCGTTAAGAGCTTTAAAGTTACACGCCAGGGATCTTCCCCCGATGGTTCTCAATACACGATCGGCTCCCTTGAAACCGGAAAAAAAGTGTTTCGTGTCTATTTCATCATAAAAGCAGTAAGCGGACAAAACCTTGTTCAGCAATTACAAGTCCAGGACAATTAACAGCTTATTACCCTGTTACCTTGTCACCCTGTTACCCTGTTACCCTGTCACCCTGTCACCCTGTTACCCTGTTACCCTGTCACCCCATGATCTCCCCAAATGACTATTGACGAAATTATAATTTCCGCCCTTGCCGAAGATATTGGCGACGGCGACCATACATCACTGGCTACCATACCAGCCGGTATCGCAGGTAAAGCTAAATTACTGGTAAAAGACCATGGGATTTTATGCGGGGTGGACCTGGCAAAGCAAATTTTCCAGGTAGTCGATCCTGCCATTCTTGTTGCCATATCTATCCGCGATGGTGCCTCCATTAAACCCGGTGATGTGGTTTTTGAAGTAACCGGCAACAGGGCCTCCATCCTCCGATCGGAAAGGGTGGTGCTGAATTTCATGCAGCGTCTCAGCGGGATCGCCACAGCCACCCACCAGGCAGTAAAACAACTCGAAGGGCTGAAAACAAAGATCCTGGATACACGCAAAACAACACCGCTTTTGCGCGAACTTGAAAAATATGCCGTCAGGACGGGCGGCGGGCAAAACCACCGGATGGGGCTCTATGACATGGTGCTGATCAAAGACAACCATGTGGATTATGCCGGTGGGATCGTGCAGGCGATCAATTCAGTTGAAGCATATTTCAACCGTACCGGGAAAAAGCTCAAAATCGAAATAGAGGTTCGCAATTTCAGCGAATTGCACCAGGTTTTGGATCATGGTAAAATAGACCGGATCATGCTGGATAATTTCACGGTCAACGACATGCATGAAGCGGTCCGCATGATCGATGGGCGTTTCGAAACCGAAGCCAGTGGCGGAATTACGGAAGAAACCCTGCGCGCTTATGCCGAAACGGGAGTGGATTATATTTCGATGGGAGCGCTGACCCATCACATCAAAAGCCTTGATATGAGCCTGAAAGCAGAAAAACCGAATACAACTGATTTTTAACAATGCCTTTGCAAAAAAGATTGACCGACTGGTTTTTAACCCTTCCTGTCGTTGGCTGGGCCCTCAGGACTTCCGAACGAATCGTTCTGCCCGGTTTCGACGGGATCCCCGTATATGGCGTTGCGGTATTTTTTATCCGGGGGCTGCAGCAGGGATACATCACTTCGCGTGCAGCGGCCATCTCCTATTCGGTTTTCCTGGCGATCTTTCCTTTTTTGATATTCCTTTTCAACATCATCCCCTTTATTCCCATTGATAATTTCCAGCAGCAGCTCCTGGGGATTATCCAGGATTTTATGCCCCGGATGGCCTACGAATCGGTGAAAGAAACCATCATTGACATTGTGACCCGGCCGCGCAGCAGTTTGTTAATACTCAACCTGATATTGACACTCTACTTCTCAACCAACGGGGTGAACAGCCTGATCGAAGCATTCAACAATACTTACCACGACCATGAAAGCCGTACGAAATTCAAACAATACCTCATTTCAATAGCCATCGTTCTCATCAACAGCTTCTTGCTGATCATTGCCATCGCACTGATGACTTCCGGATCGGCCCTGATTAAATGGATCCTTCCTGAGATCATAGAAAACAGTTCAGTTGTGCTATTTTTCCTGGAGTTGCTGCGATGGCTGATCATCGTGGGGCTGGTCCTGATGGCAATTTCATTTATTTATTACCTCGCCCCGGCCAGGAGCAAGAATTTTCGCTTTTTTTCTGCAGGATCATTGCTTGCAACCATCCTGATCATCATCACGACCCTGGGATTTAATTTCTATGTTGACCGGTTCTCAAGCTACAACGCGCTCTATGGCTCACTGGGTACGCTCATGATCGTCCTGGTTTGGATTTACATCAATGCCATCAGCCTGATCATCGGATTTGAGCTCAATGCCAGCATCCTCCGGGCAAGGATGGAATCTAAGAAAAGTAGCTTGACCGTTTGACTTCCCCCACGAAGACTGGAATCTCTTTCCTGAACACAACCACCACCGCAGCATATACAATAATTAGCTGGCACAGGCTTACAAAGACCAGGTGTTCGTTACGGAAGATAAAATAGCAGAAAAGGTTGAGAATAATATAAAAAAGAGGAAGGTAGATCAACTTTGATTTATTGAAACGGAATTGAAAAATATTCCTTGAAAATAAAAAGAGGAAAAGGACCTGGATCGGGCGTGAAAGAAAGTTGGCCCACACGGCTCCCATCAATCCAAACTCCTTGATCCCCATGATGGTAAAACCTATCTGCAACGTTGCAGATAAAAACAAAATAACCGGCAGCCGGGCGGTCTTCTTAAAATAGTAAATCGGAATGAGGTACATCAGGTGCAATGCGCGTGCAAGAAACCCAAGACAGAGTATCCCTACAAATGGAAAGCCCGCATAGTAATCCTTTCTCGTCACGATAAGCGGAATGACCACCGGGATGATTAAAACAAGCAGCGGAACCATGAAAAGGGTAACGATTGTGAAACCATTGAAATACCTGTTCATTTCTACGGTGCTTTCGTTTAGCTTCATCTCCTTCAGAATCTTGTATACTTTCGGAGTAATTGCACTGGAAAGACCGTTCAGGACGAAATCGATGATGAGGGTGCATTTTACAATGAAATCATAGATCCCGACATCGCTTGCCTCCATGTACGCTTTAATGATGAACCGGTCGGCAAATGATAATATCCATGCAATGATGAAATAGAGAAAAACAGGTAAACAAAAGACGAAAAGCCCTTTTAAAAATGACACCTTGATGGAGATGTCAAACTCCGTTTTAAAGAAAAATATGGTGGCAACGAAGATCAGCAGGCCGGCAACGAACCTTGCCCCAAGCGGTCCGATCAGTGAGTGCGGGTAAAAATAGAGTCCGGCCAGTGTCAGGATGATCGTCAGGGCAAAGATGGTGATGTTCATCCAGAAATACCGGGCAGGCCTTTCCTGGTTGATGAGCAGGTTGATATATGTTTTAAAATAGCTGTTGAAGATCCCTGTAAGAACCGCCAGGAACCCATACGGATAAAATTTCAGGTCGTTATTTGGAAAGATCTTTGAAAAAAAAATGTTCCCGATCCCTGCAGAAAGCAAAGCAAAAAGAAGCCCCACCACCAACAACAGCCCGGCAATGGTCCCGATGAAACTCCGGAGTTTCGCCTGGTCGTCCCTGAACTCAAAGTAATGGATCCCGATGGTCGTATCCAGCGCAAAATTCACCAGGATCTGGACCAGGAGAGAAATCGACAGGTAAAGTGCAAGCAATCCGTAATCGGATGTGGAAAGGTAGTTTGTATAAAACGGCAGAAGGATAAATGAAGATGCCAGCGGAAGCGAGCCGATCCCGGAGTAAATAATTGACGAAGACAAGAATTTTCTTGAAATCATACCTTTTTATTTTCTTGCTTTAACCACGATCAGCGGGGAGAAAAACCTGCTGGTCAACGGGATCCTTTGAAGCACGCCATTCAGGTATTTAATGCAAAACCGCATGAAACGTGAATCAACCGGCGATGATGAATTGATCCAGAGATGTGGTTTGCCATAATACCTTACATCGATCTCCATTAGTCCAAGGTCCCTGCAGATGCCATCCAGTAAACCAAGGTTCATTGATTTAAGGTTGTGTTTACTGAACATCCCGGGATCCGTAAGTTTAAAAAAAGCGCCGCTCATGCCGTTCAAGTTGGGCAAAACAATGAGCAACCTCCCGTTTTCATTCAGCAAATCCACATGCCGACTGATCACACCGGGGATGTCTACAAAATGCTCGATAAAACCATACGAAAAAACCACATCAAAACGGCGCTCCGGCACATAGGTAAAAAAGTCCTCTTTCAGCACATGGATGGACCCTTCGGGCAACTGGTTGGTTTGCTCCATCCCGTGGATGATCTCCGGAATGATCACATAATCAAGCAGATGAACATCATAGTTGAACTTTTTCCTGAAAAAGATCGAATACAGGCCAGGGAACCCCCCGATTTCAATGAACGATGCTTTCTCCGGAAAATCCAGCAACAGGTCTTCCAGTTTCGACTCTCCGACTACGAAAGGTTTGAAATTCTTCCAATGAATCATCCAGTCTTGCAACTCCGTGAAATTATTATTGTCTGGTTCGGGATTACTTTTCATTCTTGAACTTTCTGATTGTATTTTTATAGAATTCATATGACCGTTCGACCATGATTTCCTGCGAGAACGACCGGCGGATCTTTGCTCTGCCGTTCATTCCCATAGCGGCTGCCAGGGTGGGATCTTCAATGAGCGTTTTGATTGCTGAAGCGATTTCCGCAGGTTTGTCCGGATCGATCAGCAAGCCATCTTTGCCATGGTCGATGGCCTCGGGCCCGCTTCCCAGCTTTGTGTAAATTGTCGGGCATTCACAGGCCATCGCCTCCATTGGTGCGAAGGCAAAGGCCTCGGCAAAGGAGGGAAAAACCGCAACCGTTGCGGTTTCGTATACGGAAAATAATTCCGTCCTGGAAACATGCCCTTTAAAACGGATTGAATTTCGGTATTCCTTTTCTATGCTGTTTTCCAGGTACGCTCTTACGGACCCAAATTCCGGGTCAACAGAATCTTTTCCATATATTTCCATGATCAGACCAGGATGTTTGCCAAGCAGCAACCGGAATCCTTCGACCAGTTGAAATATTCCTTTTTTACGGTTCAGGCTTCCCGAAAAGACTACTTTATTTTTTTCCCGCGGGCAACCGGAACGGATATCCGGTATTTCAATCCCATTGTATATCACCTCAAATGGTTTGCTGAGCCCGAAAACTTCCCGGGTCAGCCCGGAGGTAAATTCAGAAACGGAAATGAAGGCGTTGGCGCGTCTGTACGACCTGGTCTCTAAAATCCGGGTGAGCCGGTTTACAGAAGTTCCGAGCACCCTGGCAAAATAGGTATTTGCTCCATTGGCCCGGAGCACCAATGGAACAGGCAATCCGGGCCAGAAGGCAAACCAGCCGCGGCTGTCGGGCGCTTCAACGATCTCTGCATCTCCATTGAACACCCAATCCTTTATCATCCGGTACTGCTTCATATATGGGATCACCCAGCCGAATTTTCCTTTCCGGGTTCTCAGGCGCCAGACTTTCACCCCCTGGTCTTCTTCGTAATCGGGGGCGGGATATGATACCGGATAGATCCCGACCACCCTGACCTCGTTGCCTTTCTTTACCAGTTCCCGGCTGAGGATCCTGACCATCGACCCGATCCCGCCATGGGGGCCTTCGGGGTATTCAGGACAGATAAAGCAAATCTTCATTGACCAATATATTGATTATCGCTGGCTTTGTTAGTTGCCCGTTGCAAATATAGTTTATTATTTCTCTTGGCTGCCGGCACAGGATACCCGGATCAGAGGATGTTCTCCATCAAACGGAGAATCCGTGCTTCCCTCAATGCAAAGGTATAGTTGTCAAGCACATGTTGTCGTGCTGCGGCTCCGGTTTGAAGGGAAATCGCCTGCCTGACGGCTTGTTCCAGCTCCTCTACCCTCCTGTGCATCACAATGATCCCGCTGTTGCCGATTGCATCAGGGATGCCATTCACATTGGAGCCAACAGGGATGCATTCACACAGCATCGCTTCGCCCAGCGTATTGGGCATTCCTTCAGTGATCGATGCCTGAACGAACACCCCTGCCCGGTTGTAGTTGAGGAAAAGTATCTCCCCCGGACAAAAAGAGAAGATGAGTTCCAGGTTTGGAACAGTAAGGATATGGTAGTTTTCTTCAATCCATGGCATGAACTGCTTTTTAATTCCGATCAGGGTGAACTGCAGATCGGGGTTCCGCCGGGCCATTTCGGTGAAAAGGTCAAACCCTTTGTTCAGGAAGTCGGCAGTGCTGCTCATGGTGCCCACGGTAAGAACATGCTTTGGATCCTTTACGATCCCGGTATCACGGTAATATTTCCCAGTATCGATACCATTCGGAATAATGTAAATGGGCGTTGTGATGCCGGGGATGTAGTGTTTTATTCCGTCCATTTTGCCATCGGGTGAATAATAAAAATTCTGGTGGAGAATCAGTGATTTGTGATTCGGGATGATGGCTGTTGCATTCCGCAGCGCATATTTTACGAACCAGCCGCGGATCTTTTTAAAGTAGACGCCTTTTTTCAACTCCGGGTAACAGATGGCCTCCTGCCCGCCTGCGAATATGATGACCTTTATCCCCAGTATTTTCCCAAAAAATGCCATCAATGCCGAATGATAATCACCAAACCATGAAACCATGAGCCTGGCATCACGGCTGTTTCGCACGATGAAAAAACAGAGTGACAGCATGCGCCCAAGGAAATAGAATCCCGATCCTTTCTGATCGATGAGAAACGGAACTACCCGGTACCGCTTTCCCAGGATCTTCTCGTCGGAAATGACAAAGGATGAGTTGGCGTGTTTAATGTAAAGTATTTTTTCCATCGGCGCGACTACCTTTGCTGAAGTGCAACCACACATTGTTCCACACCCGACTCAAAAGGGGTAACCGGCGACCAGTTGAAGTCCCGCCTGGCTTTGGAAATATCTGCATACAGGTCGAAAATCTCATTTGGGCGGTTGACTCCTTTTTCTTTTACCGGTTTGTTGCTGCCGGTGATTTCCTTAACGAGACTGGTGATCTCCCGGACACTTTTGGAGTACCCGCTGCCAAGGTTGTATATGCCGCCGGACGAATGCAATGAACAAAAAAATGCTTCAACCAGGTCATCGATATAGATGTAATCCCTTTTCGGACGCAGGTCCATCACCTCCACTTCAGGAACCGAAGGATCGAGGAATTTGGCGATGATTTCGGGGATGATGAAGAGGGGCGACTGGCCGGGACCATAAACGTTGAACGGGCGGAATATGGTGACCGGCATGTTGAATTGCTTTGCATAAAACTGGCAGGTATTGTCGGCCAGCATCTTGGTATGGCTGTAAGGATTGTAGGATTTCACCGGATGTTGTTCATCCACCGGCAGATACTCGGGTTCACCGTAAAGATAGGAAGCGACATAGGTCATTGGAATCTGCTCTCTGCGGCAAAATTCCAGTGCGTTTACAGTACCCATCACATTGACCCGGTAGAAGTCCAGGGGGTTCTTCCAGCTTTCCGGCACAAAACTTTTTCCGGCCAGGTGATAACAATGGTCAATTCCGTAAAACTGATCGAATACCCCTTCGCATGCAATATCACCTTGTGCCAGGTCAAACCCGGTAACTTCATGCCCGTCCTGTCTGAGCCGGCTGACAAGCGCCCGGCCGATGAATCCGTTTGATCCGGTCACCAATACCCTGGTCATAGCAGGGAGTTCAGCAAATCAATGTCTTCATTGGCTTTTTCATAGTCATCAGGCCGGCCGATGTCGAGCCAGTACCCCGAATAGGGATAGACTTTTACCGGCTCATTCTTCCGCAGGAGCGTGAGCATCAGGTTGTCGAAACCGAAAGATTCGTTTTCGGGGACAAACTCGAGTACCCGCCGGTCCATGGCATACACGCCCATGCTCACATCGAAAGTATATTCCGGTTTTTCACGAAAACCGGTGGCGGTCATTTTCTGCAGATCGATGTCGAGCACCCCGAAATCGATCCTGGTTTTACGCTGGAATGTCGACACGGTAAGCAAAGCATGATGCTGCAGATGATACCGGTAGAGCACCCCAAAATCAAGATCGGTGAGCAGGTCGCCATTCATCACCAGGAAATTTTCGGGGAGATTGGGAATCAGCTTGATCGGGGCCACGGTGCTGAGCGGCTGATCTTCAATGGAATAATTAATTTTAAGTCCATATTTCGAACCATTCCCAAAATAGGCCATGATGATTTCGGCAAAGTGGTTAACACAGATGAATACCTCATTCACCCCGAGTTTTTTAAGCCGGGTGATCAGAATTTCAAGGATTGCTCTTTCACCGACCGGCACAAGGGGTTTCGGGATAACGGTCGTATATGGCTTTAGCCTTGTGCCTCTCCCTCCTGCCAGAATTACCGCTTTCATTGAATTGGATTAACCCGGGTTGATAAAATTACAGGTCGTTTGCATGAAACCCAACGACAAAATTAAGATTATTTTCTATTTTTGTAAGGATTTCAGCGATATACTGAATCATTACGGTTTTGAAACGGCTGATGCGCTTTTCGAATCATTGCTGATTTATCGATAAAACAGATCATGAAATTCTATCGGATTATTCCAATCCTTATTTTTCTCCATTTAACCGCTTTACCGGCAGAACTCAATGGCTGGAATGACAAGGGGGATAAAATTCATGCCGCCGATTCGATGAACAACACGAGAGAATTTTCATCCCCGCAGGACACTTCCGGGACAAACCGGATCAATTCCACCCAGGGGCAGGTTGCAACGCTTTTATCATTGTCGAAATATTATTTAACCGAAGAGAACTATATAAAAACCCTCGAATGCTATTTTAAAATAATCGATATTTATGATGATGTGCATGATATTAAAAACCTGGTGATTGAATACTCCAGGATTGCTCAGTTTTTTCTGTTGATCAAGGATTATGATCTAGCAGAAAAATACCTGGGCTTGATGTCAGGGATCGCTCAAAAATCCTCAGATCAATCCACCCGCGGACAGGTGTTCCTTGCCTGGGCAAAGTATTATCTGGCCAAGGATGAAACCGATAAGGCCATCCGCTACCTTTACCTGACCATTCCTTGCTTTCAGTCCGCCGGAACCCCTGACATGGAAGGATGGCTATACAAATTCCTTGGAGATGCATTTATTCAAAAAAAAATGTATCACCAGTCTGAATACTACTATCGTACAGCCATTTCAGTGATTTCCCCGACCAACAACCCGATTGAGATCGCAGTGCTTTACACACGCATTGCACATATCCACCAATTGCTGGACAACAACAAATTAAACCTGAAGTACAACCTGGCAGCGCTGCGAATTCGCGAGCACAACGGAAGTTCAGTATTGCTTTCATCCTCTTTACTGAACGTTGGGGAAGCATACTGGTTGCTTGGAAGAAAGGATTCCGCCCGGCTGTACTTTCAAAAATCGCTCCGGCTGGCCGAAAAAATAAACAATTCCGTCCAGCTGGAAACAGTATATAACCAGCTTTACCTTTTTGCAAAATCAGAAAACCATTATGCCGACGCCCTGAATTATTACATTGCCAGTGCTGATTACAGGGCCAAAATGAACCAGGAGAGGTCGCAGTCAGAAATCCTGATCCTTGAAGCGAACCGGACGGTCAGGGCCAGCCAGATGCAAAATGATCTCCTGAACCAGGAGATGCTGATCCAGGGCCTGCAAATCAGGAATCGCCGGGTCCAGATATTTTTATTTGAAGTCGCCTTCGTGATCATGCTTTCCCTGATCCTTTTTGTGCATGCGATTTCCCATAAAAACCGCAAAAGGAAAGATGAACTGACAGAACTGAATACCCGGCTTCGAAAAGAGATCAGCATACGCATCGAGGCGGAAGGCCGGCTGAAGAGGAGTGAGGAATTACACCGGTTCCTTGCAGAAAACACCAGTGACGTTATCTCTTTGATGGATGCCGGGATGCAAAGAATATACATCAGCCCATCCTGTGAAAAACTCTATGGGTATACGGCAGCGGAAATTCTCCGGATGCGCAGTCCGCTTGATCTGGTAACCCCTTCTTTTCATGTGTTGGTCAATCAGTACCTTCTTGAAATGTTCCGGTCAAAGAAATCGGTACGTTATATCTACAAAATATTGCGAAAAGATGGTGTTGCGGTTTGGGCTGAGGCCAATATCAACCCGATCCTGGATCCTGCCACCAGAGAGGTGAGAAACCTGATCACCGTAGTGCGTGATGTTTCTGAACGCATGCAGCATGAAGAGGAATTGTCGGAAAATTCCAGGCAAAAAGAGTATCTGCTGAGCGAAATCCATAACCGTGTCAAGAATAATTTTGCCATCCTGATCAGCCTGATGAATATGCAGCGAAACCAGTCTGCCGATTCGGAACTCAGCCGCTCATTGACGGATCTGCAATTAAGGGTGCGCACCATGTCGCTCGTACATGAACAATTATACCAGACCAAAGAGATCAGCATTATTCCATTCGATAATTACCTTCATCATCTGGCCCTGATCATTTCCAGTTCATTCAACAACAACCGCATTGATCTGAAAACGGAAATCCGCCCCTGCAAAGTGGCCATTGAGATGGCATTACCATTGGGATTGATTATCAATGAGCTTATTACAAATGCTTACAAATATGCCTTCCCGGGCGATCGGACGGGCAGCATCTGGATCAGACTTTTACCCGAACATGACAATAAATTCTGTATTTCGATTTGTGACAACGGCATCGGGCTGCCGGCGGATTTTTCCATGGAAAACACCCAATCGATGGGATCACAGATTGTCGGGATTTTGATAGAGCAGATTGAAGCAACACTCGAAGTTACCAGCGAAGGAGGAGCCTGCTTCCGGATTTTATTTTCAACAGCACAAGAAAAATAATTTATGGACAACCCTCAGTATAAAATCGCCCTCATTGGCGCCGGAACCATCGGCACTGCCCTGGGCAATGTACTTGCCGAAGCCGGCCGGGATCTCATTCTGCTTCATTCCGTCGAATCGCAGGTGGTGGAGGATATCAGTCAGGCACACATCAATTCCAAATATTTCCCGACCCTCCGCCTGCATAACAATCTGCATGCCACCATGGATGAAAGGATGCTCGGACAATGTAAAATCATTTTCCTTGCGATTCCATCAGTCGTCATGGTTGATTATTTAATAAAAATACGGAAACACCTTCCACCGGATGCGATCCTGATCAACCTGGCCAAAGGATTCGGTCATGGTAATAAAACCATCATAGAATGCCTTCAGGATGAATTTCCAAACCCACTGCTTACTATGAAAGGTCCGAGTTTTGCACGTGAAATCATCAACCGGCTGCCGACGGGGTTTACAATTGGGTACCGGGATCCGGGTCACATCACGAAAATCGATGATCTTTTTGTGAATACAAATATCCACCTTGACTATTCTGCGGATATCCGGGGTGTGGAAATTCTCAGCATCCTTAAAAATATTTACGCTGTTGTGATGGGAATTGTAGATGCCCAGTTCAATTCCCCAAACCTTCGGTTCCTCATCCTGACCAAGGCATTCCAGGAAATGCGAAAGGTATTGCTCGCCTCCGGCGGAAATATCGATACCCTTTTCAATTATTGCGGATATGGTGATTTCACCCTCACCGCATTGAATGATCTGAGCCGCAACCGAACACTCGGATTGTTGATTGGCAAAGGATTCTTTACCGAACATGTGTCGCACGAACTTGTGCTGGAAGGAAAAACGGCTGTAAATGTTTTCTATGAGCAGATTTCAAAAACCATGCGGGTAGAAGATAATTTCCCCATCATTGCCGAGCTTTACCGGATATTTAACACCAAATATGAGATTTCGCTTTTTGTAAATAAAATTCTCAATTCACCTGAATAACACCCCTTTTCAGGCTATCTAAGCTAAATCGTAATTCGTAATTCGTATATCGTAATTCCTTTTCTTACCTTTGCAGTGCTATAATTCAAATGGGGCTGACTGGTTTTGACAGCAAGGAAGTGGAATTGTAAGCATGCCGAGTGTTCGTGAGCAGGCCTCGTAAAAAGTCAGTTTACACAGCCATTAACTGGCGACAATTATTCTTACAGACTTGCTGCTTAATTTTAGAAATTAAGCGCGTCTTGTCTCCCGG